>Ga0153921_1000015_pt1 | contig 226725 bp, 214 predicted proteins | sample TSNJ005MetaG_FD_104691 | JGI IMG/M metagenome (GOLD analysis project Ga0153921, IMG submission 104691) | Attine ant fungus gardens microbial communities from New Jersey, USA - TSNJ005 MetaG | ecosystem: Host-associated > Fungi > Mycelium > Unclassified | place: USA: New Jersey, Brendon T.... | reverse complement strand
CCGCAGGGAGAATTGTGCCCTGCGGTATTTTTGTGCCTTTTTTCGCCGTAGGGAGTCTCTCTACGGTTTTTTTGTTTTTCATGGTAATTTAAGGAGGTGATAATACATGATATTAAACATTTTTGCTCTCACGATCACTATTTCAAAACGTGAAATCTCTCTTGAGAAAGCTCTTCATAAGGAAAATGCAAAAAAAATCTTTGAAGAGAACCGAAGAAAAGTAGATAATACTCTTCGTATTCGCCAATATTAATTTTGTTAATGAAAAAACATGAAAGGTGGGAATTGAAATGATTTATATGATTAACAGACGTCATGCAGTTTTATGGCTGGAGAAAGACACCACCACCAGATGAAGTAATAGTAAAGCTAACCCGTCCTAATCTAGGATGGGTTGCTTCAGGAGGTATTTTCACTTTTTTAAGTGGTATTTTAACCCTCCAACAACAAAATACATTTTAAGTACACTGTTTCACAAATTTATGTATACGTTATAAATCCTTTTTTAGTGAGATAAAACGAAAAGTAAGATGGCAATACCGAAATATCCCAAAAACCGTTCTTTTCCCTTCAACTTCTTTTCAATTAAGAAATATAAAATAAGAGCAACTAAAACCGAAGTAAACAAATCAACATATAACAACTAAATTCCCCCCAAACATATCTAAAATTATATAAGACTTATTGAAGTATAACCTTCCCAAAGCACCCTTAGGTAACATTCCATTGAGATGCTACAGCTATTCAAAACAAGTGGATCGAACAGTCTTCTTCAAAATTATTTTGCACCCCGTCTAAGAATGTTATTTTCTATAAAAAAACAGCGACAAGAAGAATACTGATTTAAAAGTGCTTGTCGGGTTTGAAATCTTACCAAGCCTTGCGTTTGGGAACGTTAATTGGTTTAGTTATGTAGATACATTATAAATACTTATTGCACGAGGCATCCGTTAGTTGAAGAAAAACAACCCTATTCGCCAACTTGAAGCAAGTACCTTTTTTCTTTCCCGTCATACTCAACAATCAAAATATCTCTTCTTTCTTTTAGGGTAAATATTTTTGCACCAACTGGTAATTTATTTGCCATCCCTTCATATATTTCCCCTATTTGCTCATCTTTTATTAATTTTTCCTCTTCAACCCAATCTATACCCGTTTTATAAACTCTCCCATCAAATTCAAAGATGTCTGCATTTGGATTTAGTTTTAATACTTGTTCCTTACTTAAGACTCCCCCTTTATTCAGAACAGGACTTCCTGAACAGCCAATTAATATACAAGGTATTAGGAATATTATAAGAACAGTAAATAATAATCGCATAAACAGCCTCCTTTATATAACAGGTGTAAATATTTAATAAACTGTTTCATCTTGTTTCTTTATTTAACTAATCCTCGTCTTTTATTGAAGTATAACCTTCCCAAAGCTTCTTTTGGTGATATTTCTTTGCGTACCGTTGTGAATCCATATAAATCCAGGTAGCCCCCCCTATTCAACAATCTGGCCCTTTAATAAAAAAAGCGCTAATCCTTATTACAGAATCGCGCCCGATTGTTGAGAATCGTTATTGAACTAAAGCACTAATTTCTCTTCCCTTTTATCCATTCTAATCATGTCCCAAAGTAGAAAAGGTCTTACTTCCTATTCAAGTAAAGCCACCCGTTAGCTTAACAAGCTTATTGAAGATTTATTGGAAAGTGCCACTACCATTTTCGCAAATTTGCTTTAATTCCCTCTTATATTTAGTATAGGAAACAAGCACTTCTATCAAATATAAGCCCCATAGTATTGGATTAGTCCATTCAATACCCACCTGAGAAACACCACCAAGTAAGCTTAAAATTATTAGCAAAGAGAAAATGTATATCCCAGAAAATAAAGAGAAAATAAGTTTTTGTTTGCTTGATTTAAATATTGGTTCACCTTTTTGACGAGTAATAAAAGCTAAAGCAATACAGGTAACAACTCCCATAATCACAATTGAAATATTTATACCTATCTCGGGGAAGAAGTCTATTACTACTATTAAAGTGAAAAATCCCGTTAATAAAGTTTGGGATACTTGATTTACTCTTTTTTTCATGCGACACCTTCCTCCATTCAATCCAATCATACAGTTACCAATTTTAATCATAACACCCATTTCCTTTATTCAGAAAGAAATTCTCAAACTTTTTACTCCTTGTTAATCAAAAATCCCCCGTTAGCTTAAAACAAACTCACATCAAGATATTTAAATCCTATATTTAATTTAGAGGTGTTATTTAATTAAAGGCTCTTTTAATGAAGGCTGTTTTCGTAAAGATTGTTGCTCTTCAACTAACGATGCAGGTTAATTACTTAAGGTTATGGTAATATTTTTGTTAAATAACAGAAAAAAGTGAGTGTTTTATTTGGACATAAGATATGATTCATCGAATTATATTTGTCTGTTCAACTATAACGGACTATGAAATAACTTTAAGCTTTAATTTTAAATCTTATTTAGAAAGAAATCGTTCTATAGCGTTGTTCAGGGAAATTTTACAATGAATGTTATTCAACAATTTGGCCCTTTAATGAAAATGAGCGCTGATCCTTATTACAGAATCGCGCCCGATTGTTAAAGATTGTACCTGTTAGTTGAATTTTACGAGTTTCTTAACATTTACAGCTCGACGTGTTTGTTCTTTTAAATGTAGATTTTCTTCAAGGTCAAACGATACTATGTCACCTTTAGTAAGTGATTTGAAACCATCCATTTGAATACTACTAAAGTGTACCCATACGTCATCCTCACCTTCAATTGAAATCCATCCCCAACCCTCGTCTTCGTAATAAATTTTACAGACACCTTTAATGTTATGTCTCATTATAATACCCCCATTTTCATAAGGTGAAGTCATTATATGACTACCCGTTAGTTGAAGTACAGATCTCCCCAAACGGTCGTTTAGGGACCTTTCATATATAAGTATATTATTGAATAATTTGGCCCCTTAATGAAAACGAGCGCTGACCCATATTACAGAATCGCACCCGATTGTGGAAGTTCATTTTTCTGTGTCCCCATACTTTTGGGAACGTTTCGTTAGAGAACCTCTGAATATTTCTAATACAGTTATATCGATAGAAAATCAATGAAGCATTTATTTCTTATTAATTGTAATTTGATTAGTTTTTAGTCCTAATCGCTTCTTTAATTCTTCGGATACAGTAAATGAAATCGTTGAATCCTTTTCTACATCTACAAATTTATGATGTATTGCAGTAACAACTGTTCCATCAGTGACATAGGTTTCAGAAGGATTGGAAGTCATTTTTAAATGGTCAATATAATCTCCACTTATTTGCCCTTGCAAATAAATATCAGGTGGTAAAATAGAGTAGGCAGATTGACTTTGTAACAAAGAAATTTCAATCGTATTTTCTTGTATTTCAACTATTCCGTTTGTCGGAACAGATACCCCGTTAATTTTTAATTTATAATCCCATAACTCCACTGCTAAATCTTTTAATTGGTCGTCACTATAATCGCTAATAAGGTCGTCAATCAATTGTTTATAATACTTCGATTCTTCTTTTTTGTAGTTTAAATCTGTTTGAATATTATTCAAAGTTGCTTGCAATTCTTCATTTTGTACTTTTAATTTATTGATTTGAGTTGCTCTATCTTCCGAAAGCTGTGTTAAAGCATTTACTTCTTCTATTTTCTCACTGTTTAAAGAGTTATCTTCATTCTTATTTGAGCAAGCTACCAGAATAAACATAAGACTTAAGCATACTATGATTCTTTTCAATTATTCTACACCCCTAACTACATTTCGCTCATTTTTTTCCAACTAAATCACATTATAACAAATATAGTTGCCAAAGCGTCATTTGGTCACCAAATCGAATCTGAAAAAGCAGCCAAGACAGTGTAGTTGTCTTAGCTGCTGGATCGAACGTTCCCTATGTGTCATTTGTGAACGTTATTTTGTATAGCTATGCATGTTGGATGGTGAGAATTAATTAGCCAAATTAATCCCCAAAATGAATCATCCATTTATTTTTTTTTATTGCTTCATCAATTTTTTTTATTAAATTCTCAAGTTCTTCTGATCTATAATCGTCGTTCGCTTCACGCACAATCTTTAAAAAGTAAGCATGAGAATTCGGTGGTATCAATGTTATTCCGAAATAGCAGAGATTGTTATACGGTCTATCTGTGCTATGTGCGAATGTCTGTAAGTTGTCTATTTTTTTTCCGAAATCTGTAGCAATTAGGCTGTCAAGAAAGTCGCCATCTACGGTTATGCAACCATATTTTTCAGGGTCATATCTAATGTCATCTTTAATCTCTTCTATACTATCAATTATTCCAAACTCATGAACATGAGGCATATTAACAACTCCTTCGTCTTACCTTAATACATAGCTCTATTATCTTAAATTCCAATGACCATTTATATAAAAATTTTCATTAAGGCACAATTCATCTTCAAGAATTGCGCCCGATTGTGGAATATCAAAATAGTGATTACTAAAGCCCCTTTAGTGAAATATTATTACCATTTAAAAACTACCATCAAAATAATTGAAACGAGAAAAACAACAAAAAAGAATGGGAGGTAATAAGATTTTTCTTGTTGTGATTTTTGTTTTCTTTCATAAACCTTCCAACCAATAAATAAACCTAAAAACATACCTATAATTCCGAAACGCAAGATTGATACTATGTATTCAATTACAGGTTTATATGTAGTTTGATAAACACCATTCCCTACCTGTGTAACATCTTTATAATTAACAAACAAAATAGAGAAAGCCAATCCAAACAATAATCCATATATACTTGATTTTATTAATCTACTCTCCATTAATTTATTCTCCTTTCATCCAAAGTCTTTATTGAATAATACTGCCCTGATAGTTTAGTTACATTACTTCATAATCTCTTGCTTAAATTTTAACATAAATATCCAGGCATCTATAAGAACTCTATTCAATTAAATGACCCTTTAATAGAGGAAGGCGCATTCCTTATTAAAGAAATGCGCCCGATTGTTGAAGATGGTTTTTTGTAATTGTAATTTAGGGATGGTAAAAAAAGGGAGGTATACAGCATTTATTAACTGTCTATATATTCAGGTTTTTATTCAGATAACACGCTTTGAAAAATCCCGAAAAGTCCTATCTTAGCTATGTTTATATAGCTTGCATAAAAGCTGCATAACAATAGTCCTCTAAAAGGGAACGAATGTTGATTTAACAACATTCGTTCCTTTCTGCTGTACTACCTAACTTTGATTTGTGCACGTTATTTGGTTTATTTATGTATACGTTATAAATCCTTGTTGCACTAAGCTTTCCGTTAGTTGAAAAGGAAATCATTGTCTTATTTACTCATTGTTTGTCCTTATTCCACTTGTATGGAGTTTCCGCCCCTTTAAATAACAAAAAAAACAAGAATGTAAAAATGCAGATCATTATGTTATCTTTCAAATTAATCTCTTTGTTAGCAATAATTTGCCCAACGGTTAATACTACAAAATATATTAAGGGAAACCTAATGCTTTGCTTAAACATAATATCACCGCCTTCTTTTTCATCAAATAAATTGCACAGTCCATACAATCTAACCTAAATATACAATTTCTCCATTTTCTTTTCACGGCGAATTTTAATTTTCCCTACACATTGCTCTGGTTTTTTGTATCCATTTTCGAAACTTTAAATAGCGAAGATATTAGTGCTTCTAATTCACCTAGTGTTGTATCCTTAGAAAATCGATTTAATTAAAAACTAAAAAGAGCCATGACAATAACTAATAAAGATACTGGTAGAAAAAACATTCCCAAACTATTTTTACCTTTGGATTTAAATTCTTCTACCCCTAAAATTGCAATAAAAATCCCGAGCAATAATGAAGATGCTGGGCTGTACGAGAAATCTTTTGTAATTAAGCCATATGCTGAAATTATTATTACAAATAAAACAAGTATCACTTTAACAATTTTCAACTTAGTTCCTCCTTACATAATTTTCATACCTATAGCTTCAACCCGTTTTTGGGGATTCCATTTTAATTTTAACATTAATATCCATATTTATAAATTAACATCCCCAAAGCGTCCTTTTGTTTATATGATACAGCCATTCAGATCCAGTGAATTGCACAGTCCTAACAAAAACCCCCAATCAATTGAATTGAGGGGTGATTTCCTAACTTTAAAGCACATTTGAAGCCAACAGTTATCTAAAGTAATTCTGAAAACACCAAACAACAAGAAACATACTCACTATCCCCAAAGCAACAGTACCCCATATCCACCAAATTACGGATTTAGCTTTTAATAAATTTTCCTCCAATTCCATATTCGCTTTTATAAAAGAGACCTTACTCTCCATACTTTTTTTCATAGAGATGATAACAACAAATCCAATTATTATGACACCGATAGTTACCCAAAGTAATAGGTCCACTTTTACACCCCCTTTATATAATTGAATTATACAGCAATTTATTATAGTAATTAGATTCGAATTAAAAACAAATCGTGTGTTAATTCAGATTCGTTTTAGTATATAAAATACCCTGTAATAATAATTAATACGTATTAGAATGCTGAAAATTAACATTCCCAAAGCGTCGTTTGTGGACTTTGCTTTGCTTACCGTTGTAAATCCGCGTAAATCTTACTAGACCCCTTATTCCACAATATGGCCCTTTAACGAGAACGAGCGCTGATCCTTATTACAGAATCGCGCCCGATTGTTGAAGAACGTTTTTCTGTGTCCCAAACTTTCATTAGGGATCGTTATTTAACTATGAGATGTATAAGTTAATCGCAAAATTTTAACGTGAAATCCCTAATTATTATAATATTTGCGTTACTACCTACTGCACGCCTTTTTTTATAATCTCAAATAGTTCATCAATTGAATCTTCTCCTTGTATCTTATAGCTTTCCCCCTCATACCGTAATGCGCCTTTTTCATTGACCAAAATATGGTACGAAGAGTTATTGTACATAAAACTGAGCCTGTATTCTTCGGAATAAGAAAAATCGGAAGATAAATCCTTTTTTATTTTTAAATCTTCTATTGATTTTACCAAATCATGATATAAAAGGTTGTTATTTTCAATGGTTGTCATCTTTACTTCTTTTTCTTCTATCTGCAGTATATTAATATTATGTATTTCTTCGCCTAATTCCTCGGTATTAAAAAATTCTTGAACAAGAATTTTTGTTCTGTATTCATTGAAAAAATATGTGGAGACTGCTGTTATTAAAATGAATGCCGTAACAATAAAAACTAATTTTTTCTTCACTTGTGAAATCCCCCTATAAACATCACTTATTAAACTAAACTTTACTATAGTTGAAGTATAACCTTCTCAAAGCAGCATTTGGGGATATTTCTTTGCTTACTGTCCTAAATCCGTATAAATCTGGCTCCCTTATTCAACAATCTTGCCCTTTAATGCAAACGAGCGCTGATTCTTGTTACAGAATCGCGCCCAATTGTTGAATAACTTAACTCTAAATTAAACGTTTTAACTAAGTTCTAAAAGTACATTCTCTATTTCTTTATGAAAGGTAGATTCTTTCCAAAGTGTAACGGCCCTTGTCTCTTGATACTTTTCAATCAAGATTTGAATCACATTGTATCCAATAAAATAGCCTAAACGTTCGAAACCAAAGTTGGAACCTCCATTAATAGAAAACCATTCATGGAAAATCTCAGGTTGTGTTCGTTTATTTATATCTTCCAAAAAAGTAGAGATAATCTCTTTTTTGTTGTTCTCTGCAAATCTTAACCATTCTTCTCCAGTATCATCGTATAAAAAATAGACCGATTTATCAGCATCAGCAACTTGTTTTGAAAAAAACGTTGCAAATCCTTCCTGAAACAATGTTGTAAAGGGATGAACCCACTGAACTTTAGACCAATCCATCCCCTCCTGATCTGATAAAATATTATGAAGAGCATGACCAAATTCATGAGCAATAATTACTTTTAAATGCTTATCATTTGAAGAAAGCTTTTCTAAACAAAAAGTCACTTCGGGAATAATTTGACGATGTGTAAATGCATTTGACCCATATGCTCCAACAATAATATGTACATCTTTAGTGAACTCGACATTATATTTTTGTCTGTAAGTTAACACAACTTGTTGAATTAAGCTTTCAATTTTCCCACTTGATTCCTTTATCTCACTCATTTTGGAAGGGTATTTTTGAATTGCATTTTTAATCTTCTCATCTGCATTTTTACAATGATACAGAAAGTATTCCTTGAAGTGTTGTGAGAACTTTTCATAGTAGTGTTTTAAGAACAGCTCTGAAGGCATGTAGTTTGATAAAAAATATGGAACTGTATTATAAATTTTCATATTTAACTTCCTCCATTCCATAACAATCCTCTTCGTTAATTTGATACTTTTCTATTTCTCCAAATAATTTTAAGTTCCTGCTTATTCCACAATATGGCCCGATTGTAGAATAAGAAAAGACCCTGCATATCAATACAGGATCTTTAATCAATCATTATTTTTAATTATCGGGCCTTGTTATCAGTACTTCAAACATTATAATGTTTGACATGTTAACCAAACCGTCAATTATAAAGACATTTGTAATTAATACAATTAGTCTTTTTCTTATATTTCTTCTTTTCTTACATGCTCAATTACTCTTTCGAGATACTGAATGGAGCCCTGTATTCTAAAATTCGCATAATCGCTGACAAAATCGGCTAGCACTTGTCCACCAGGTTTTACTAAATGTTGTCTGTCTTTTTTAAACAGGAAGTCCCATTTTGCATGCATCCCGTGTAACTTTTTTTCTAAAATATGAATGATTCTGTCGCGATCAACATATTTAATATTGGCTAGTCCGATAACCATATCACCGATTGTATTGGCGTTTTCAAGCGATTTATAAATCTTTTTTGGCAAGGCTTCACGGCCTTTTTCAGTAATCGAAAATACATGCCTATCTGGTCGATTCTCTTCCTTAATAACTTCTTTTGTCTCGATTAGTCCTTGCTTCGCCAATGATTCAAAATGATAATATAACTTACTTTCCGTTAAACCATTGATAGAATCAAGTGACTGCAATTCAGCAATCTGCTTTTTTAAATTATAAGGATAGTTATCTCCTTCCATAAGCTTGCTAAGAATGAAAATTTGAATTGCCATTGTTTCAGCTCCTTAGGCAAATATTAGTTCTATTTTATCAAAACTAACGATTTACTTCATCAGATTTTTAAGCTTTTATCATCTCTTAAAAATTACTTCTCCACAGCTACTGGCAGTGGTTTATGAAGCACCCAAACAATTAATACATTAATGACCATTGCTACAAAGCCAACTGTTGTTAAACCTAAAACGAACGGAGCCGCACTGACACTACCAAAAATATTGTTAAAGTATGCTTGTACAGAATAATACATTGGTGAAATATGGCTCATCCATTTATACGGTAAATACATCATATCGCGAGAGATTGTTGCGCCATTAGCGATCGTTTGGATTAATAAAATAGGAATGTTTAAAATCATACCCGCTTCACCAACTAATAATACGAAAATAGCAGTGAAGTTAAAGCTTGCCCAATAATTTAGCGTTTGTTGACCTAATATTTGGAAGAATAGACCAACACCTGATAAATCATTGATAGCAAATGACATAACTGTTGATACTAAACCAGATAATAAACCGATAATAATCGATGTTAATTGCATGTAGATAAATAAACGTGTTTTTGTTGCTTTCCCACGATTAGCTTTAAATGCACCTACTAATTGCATCGCACCAATCATAGCTCCAACATAAATGGCCATTGTTAAGAACATTGGTAGCATATTGTTATGCATGCCATCTGGCACGTCGTTGATTGTTACAATATTTCCTACATAACTATTTTCAATTTGCGCCGCCAATTCAGCTGCTTGCTCTTTCGGCACATGTAAGTTCATTAAAATTCCTTGCGCTGTTTGTTGTGAAAATTGTGCACTTAATTGCGCATTAATTTGCATGACAACTTGTTGCATAGACGATGATACGGCTGTTGCACCAGCTTCATTGATTGAGAAATCAATACTTGATGATACATCGCCTTTTTGTAAATCAGCTGAAAACGTCTCTGGAATATGAACGACTAATGCTAAGTCATTTTTCTCTAAATCTTTTAAAGCCTCTTTATTTGAGATGTTTGTTTCTATATCTTCAAATGGAAGCTGTTCTGTTAAACTATCAGCTATTTGCGCACCATATTCCCCTTTATCATCATTAATAATGGCTATTGGTAATTGATCCATATTGCCAGGTATTGCGGTGTAACCTGGTAAAAAGATACCTAACATACATACCGCGTATAAAATCCCCATAAAAATAGAGCCCTTGGCACCTTTCGTTTTTAAAAACTCTTTGAACTTCATTAAATTAGTACTCCCCTTCTACAAACAAGTTTTTCTATTTATAATCTAAATGAAATAGTTTAATTTAAGTAGTTTAATTAAACCGTGATTGTAATTTTACAAAAATACGATTTACTTTGCAATGAATAGATATAGCCTAGAAACACTATTTTTTATATTTTGTCTAAAGTGTGAAATGGGAGTTCGTTCATTATTAAAATAAGGAAAATCTAATACTAACGACCTTGTAAAGTCACTTTATAAATTATAAATATTGTAAAATATAAAAAATATATCAAAATATCGATATTATTTACTTGTATTAGATGAAACTGTGTTGCACATTGATTTAATCCTAGATTGATGATAAAAATGGAGGAATCACTTGTTAGTCTTGCAAAATACCCACTTAAATCTCGGTTATCGCCATAACTCTTTTGAAAGCAACATCCACGACATAGCAAAAAAGAGTTAGATTGATCATAGTCAATCTAACTCTTTCATTATTACTCCAGACGTAGGTTATGACCGGAGTAAAGATACAATAGAAGTAACAGCATAAAAAAACATACCGAAGCTAATAAACATTAAACTCTGCTTAGTTTGTCTTAATTCGTCCTTAGCTTTTTGCATCTCTTTATAATAGCGTATTGTTAAAAGCAACCCACACAGTAATAACACACTGGCACATATATAAGGAACGATATTCGCTCCTATATTTTTGCCTATTTCAATGGCCATTATTGCAAAAAGGTACATAACATAGATGAAGAAATGAAGAACCTTTTCCTTCTTCTCTAGTTTTCTACTTTTGTCTTTCTTCACTTTATATTCTTGTTTTAATTGTTCAAGTGATACATATTGCGCAACAATTACTTCTACTTGTTCTGCATATTTTTTTCGAACTTTGAGCATATAAAAGGCTTCATACATTTCTGCTGACTGCTTAAATATATCTTTAATAGCAATTTCATATGGGATATTATTTTTTTCTATGTGATCGACTATGATGGTGATCTTTTCTTCGGAACTTCCAACCCATATTTTCTTTTTAATCAAGTACTACACCTCTAACAAGACAAATTAAATAACGCTTCATTATACTATTCAATTGCTTATTTGGAGCCATCCAAATTATAGAAGCACTCAAAAAACAATCGAGATGGAGTACAATGAACTGTTCATCTCGATTGTTTTAGCTATTTATTCATATTTTTTTAAAACGATTGCTGCATTATGACCGCCAAAGCCAAATGAGTTCGATAACCCCGTTTTTATATTCATATGGCGAGCAACGGAAGGTACATAATCTAAATCACATAATGGGTCAGAATGCTCTATGTTGATTGTAGGAGGAATAATGCCTTCCTTTAAGCTCATCGCTAACGCTATTGCTTCTACACCTCCAGCTGCCCCCAACATATGGCCAAGCATCGATTTATTCGCTGTTACGGGAATTTGATAGGCTTGCGTTCCAAACAACTGCTTAATAGCCATCGTTTCAGAAATATCCCCCACTTTTGTACTTGTGGCATGCGCACTAATGACATCGATTTCTTCAGGTGATATGTTAGCATTTTTTAAAGCTGCTCTCATAGCAAGATAGGCACCTTTGCCTTCTGGATGTGTAGCTACGATATGATGTGCGTCTGAACTTGCACCATAGCCAATTACTTCAGCATAAATTTTTGCTCCTCGTTGTAAAGCATGCGATAACGATTCTAAAATGAATATGCCCGCCCCCTCTGACATGACAAAGCCATCTCGACTGTCATCAAATGGACGGCTAGCCATAGTAGGTTCGTCGTTTCTCGTTGATAATGCTGTCGCATTGCCAAAGCTAGCTATTGATAAATCTGTTATCGCAGCCTCTGTTCCCCCTGCAAACATTACATCAACTTCTCCGTATCGGATTAATCGAAAGGCTTCTCCGATAGCTGTATTGCCAATAGCACAAGCTGAAACAGGAGACATCGATGGGCCCATTGCTTTCCACTTGATGCTAATTTGAGCTGCAGCCGCATTTGAAATCATAGCAGGTACTAGTGTTGGACTAACTCTTCGTGGCCCTTTCTGTCTAAGTGCATCTATATTTTCAATAAAAGTTTCAATTCCACCTATACCCGAACCTACATAGACGCCTAATCTTTCATGATCAATCAACTCGCTGTTCAAATTGGCATCTTGCCACGCTTGTTCGGCCGCAACTAAAGCAAATTGTGCAAAACGATCTAACGTTTTTGCTTCTTTCTTCCCTAACAATGCCTCAGCATTGAAGTCTTTAATTATCCCGGCAATTTTAGTTTTTTGATTTGTAATATCAAATGTATCAATCGTTGATATTCCAGATTGTCCATTGATTAAATTGTGCCAAAATGTTTGAATATCGTTCCCTAAAGGAGAAACGACTCCCATACCTGTAATGACAACTCTCTCCATTGTTCATTCCCCCAAAACTTTATGATAGTTGTATTTTACATCGTATATATCCTATTACAAGACACTGTTTATCCTGGTATAATAACTACTAGGTAAAAATGATACTGAGAGGTTTTTAACATGAATGATAAAAATAGGCTTGAAGCTTTGTCGACATTTTTAAAATCGAAACGGGCCCAAATAAAGCCCGAGTCTATTGGTTTGCCTGCCGGTACGCGCAGAAGAACACCAGGTTTACGTAGAGAAGAAGTTGCTCAATTAGCGGGTGTCAGTACTACTTGGTATACATGGCTAGAACAAGGAAGGGATATTAAAGTATCTGCAAGTGTCCTTGACTGTATTGCTTCAGCTTTGCAACTTAGTCATGATGAAACGGACTACTTATACAACCTTGCTTTGGATGTAAAATCAGAAATTACCACTTTAAAAAAGGAACCATTAGAGCTGAGCCCTGCTTTAAAGCGAATCTTAGCTGAATTAACGTATTGTCCAACAATTATTACTGATCGCCATTGCCATATTGTCGGCTGGAACGCTGCTGCTGCGCATGTTTTTTTAGACTTTGAACAAGTACCGACTAATGACAGAAATTTAATTCGATTAGTGTTCACAAGAAAAGAATTTAAAGCATTGGCCGTCAATTGGGAACATTTTGCGAAAGGCTTTCTTGCTATTTTCCGTACTTATTATGGTCACTATTTAGGAGACGAATGGTACAACCAATTTATTGAGGAAATGAGCCATTCCCATCAAGAGTTCCAAGATTTATGGCAAGAAAGTCAAGTGAGCAAGGCGCCAGAAATGATAATTGAATTTAGACATGCCAAAGCAGGCAAAATGTTGTTTAATTTAACGTCTCTTCAAGTGCAAGGGGATATGGATTTACGATGCAGTATTTATACACCAGTCGAGGAAACAGATACAGAGGATAAGTTGAAGCGTTTAATGAGGAAAGTTAGCGCTGAAAAATGATGTAGAACTTAATTGTATAAAAAAAGCGCTGGAGCCCTTGAGCCCCAACGCTTTTGATTAATACATTTTTAAGTATTGGTCGCGTTCCCATTGGTGTACTGTTGTACGGTACATGTCGAACTCGATTTCTTTTGCTTCTTTGAAGTTAGCATAAATGTGCTCGCCTAAAGCTGCTTGAGCCACTTTATCTTGCGCAAGTAATGTTAACGCATCGTCAAGTGCTGGTGGTAAATTAGCGATACCGTTTGCTTTGCGCTCTTCTTCACTCATTACATAGATATTGCGGTTAATTGCCGCTGGTGGTGTTAATTGTTTGCGAATACCTTCTAGACCCGCTTCTAAAATAACAGCCATCGCTAAATATGGGTTAGCTGATGGGTCTACTGAACGTACTTCTACACGAGTTGATAGACCACGTGCAGATGGGATACGGATAAGTGGTGAACGGTTTTGTGCAGACCATGCAACGTAACATGGTGCTTCATAACCAGGAACTAAACGTTTATAAGAGTTTACTGTTGGGTTTGTTACAGCTGTGAATCCTTGTACGTGTTCAAGAACACCTGCCATAAACTGCATTGCTGTTTCAGAAAGACCTAGTTCAGTCGATTCATCGTAGAATGCATTTTCTTTACCTTTAAATAAAGATACGTTGAAGTGCATACCAGATCCTGCTTCACCGAATAATGGTTTTGGCATGAATGTAGCATGTAGGCCGTGTTTACGCGCAATTGTTTTTACAACTAATTTGAATGTTTGGATGTTGTCACATGCTGTAATGGCATCTGCATATTTAAAGTCAATTTCATGTTGACCTGGTGCTACTTCATGGTGAGAAGCTTCGATTTCAAAGCCCATTTCTTCAAGCTCTAAAACGATATCACGACGACAGTTTTCACCTAAGTCTGTAGGTGCTAAGTCGAAATAACCGCCGTGGTCGTTTACTTCTAACGTAGGTTCACCTTTTGCATCCAATTTGAATAAGAAGAATTCTGGCTCAGGCCCTAAGTTAAAGCTTGTGAAGCCCATATCTTCCATTTTTTTAAGGATACGTTTTAAGTTATTACGTGGGTCACCAGCGAATGGTTCACCTTTCGCAGTGTATACGTCACAGATGAAACGTGCTACTTTCCCTTTTTCTGAAGTCCAAGGGAACACGACGAAAGAATCTAAATCAGGATATAAATACATATCTGATTCTTCGATACGCACGAAGCCTTCAATTGATGAGCCGTCGAACATCATTTTGTTTTCTAGTGCTTTATCTAGTTGACTAACAGGAATTTCAACGTTTTTAATTGTACCTAGAATATCCGTAAATTGTAAACGTATGAAACTTACATTTTTTTCCTCTATTAAACGCTTGATGTCCTCTTTTGTGTATTTACCCACAGTTTTCCACACTCCTATAAATTGTCTAACATATATCATTACCCTACTCTACTAAAAAAAAACCTTAATAGAATCGGGATAAATCACCACGACGAATAGATGATTTTTGCATGCGCTGTGCTTGTCGCATTTCTTCGCGCATAATACGACGTAATTCTGTGTCGCTTAAATCAGGTTCTTCTGTTGCAACAGGATCTAATTTTTTAGCAAATATTTTTTTAATTTTCGCCATATTCATGCCCTGCTCTAAGTAATCTTTAATTTCAAGAAGTGTATCGACATCATTTAATGAAAACATCCGTCGATTTCCTTCTGTTCGGTGTGGCTCTATTAAATGGTGTTCTTCATAATAACGAATCTGGCGTGCCGAAAGCTCGGTCAATTGCATTACGATACTCATAGATAATAACGGCATCGTTCGTCTAATTTCACGACTCATTTAACTCCCCCCCTAATACCCGCTTATCATATAACGAAAATTTTTCACTGTCAACAAAGATGTAAGGTTTCCTTACATGGATTTTTAATTTTTTTTTGAATTGATGAAAAATTGTTAAAAACTATACGATTTACGGCCTTTTTCTTGTTAATAAATTGTAAAAGCCCCATCACCAAAACTGTGATAGGGCTTTTCATTACTTGCCTATTTTCGTAAACTTTGCACCGCGCTACAAATAGCGAATTTCACATGCTCGTATGTTAATCCACCTTGAATAAATGCTGTAAACGGTGGGCGAATTGGGCCATCAGCTGTCAGTTCGATACTTGAGCCTTGAATAAATGTACCCGCTGCCATAATAACATCATCTTCATAACCTGGCATGTAAGCAGGCTCAGGTGCATAATGCGCATTAATCGGAGAATTAGCTTGAATTTCACGACAGAAAGCAACCATTTGCTCGGCTGTTTTAAACGATACGGATTGAATTAAGTCTGTACGCTCCGCGTGATAACTTGGGAATGTCGTCATGCCTACTTCCTCCAACATAGCCGCTGTGAAAATTGCACCTTTTAATGCTTGACTAACCACATGCGGTGCTAGGAAAAATCCTTGATAGAAATCGCCAAGCGTATTTAATGTAGCACCTGCCTCCGCTCCAATACCTGGTGATGTCATACGATAAGCACATTTTTCGACTAAATCAGCTCGTCCTGCAATATAGCCTCCTATTTTAGCTAAGCCACCACCAGGATTTTTAATAAGAGAACCTGCCATTAAATCCGCCCCTACTTCTGTAGGTTCCTGTGCCTCTACAAATTCACCATAGCAATTATCAACAAAAATAACGGCATTCGGTGCCAGTTCCCTTACTTTTGCACACATTTCTGCAATTTGCGAAATAGTAAAGGATGGTCGAGTTGCATAGCCTTTTGAACGTTGAATGGCAATCATTTTCGTGTTCGCTGTAATGGACGCTTCTACTGCTGGCCAATCGATTGCTTCGTTATCAATTAAATCTACATGGCGATAGCCAATTTTATAATCCTTTAGGGAACCCGTATCTTTGTCTCCACCATCGACAATTGACTGTAATGTATCATATGGTTGCCCTGAAATATAAAGCAATTCATCACCTGGTCGTAGCACCCCGAATAGACTAAGCGTAATCGCATGTGTACCGGAAATAATTTGCGGACGGACAATCGCTGCCTCTGCACCAAAAACTTCTGCATAGACACGCTCAAGATTGTCGCGACCTTCATCATCATAGCCGTAGCCATTGGATGGATGTAAATGAAAATCACTTACTTGATGTGTTCTAAAGGCCGCAAGAACCTTTTGTTGATTGATAAATGCCATATTCTCCACCTTCGTGTGATATGGACGCACCTTTTCTTCAATTTTTTCAGCTAATGTTAGCGTCTCTGCTGTTAAATGGGTTGTAAAAGTCATTGTTTTCGTCTCCGTTTCAAATTGTTCTTTCCTATCTTATCAATTTGTTTGCAACCCTGCAAAAATAGCTATTGTGTCTAGCTGTTAAATGCGCTAAGCTAAGGGGCGGACTTACTACAATTTATTCTCGTTTAAGGAGGGAAAGTGATGGCTTGGGAAGTTTTTAGCATCATTGGAACAATTGCCTTCGCTATTTCCGGTGCAATAATAGCAATGGAAGAAGAATACGATTTATTCGGTGTATATATACTTGGCATTGTAACTGCATTCGGTGGCGGTGCCATTCGTAATTTACTGATTGGGCTACCCGTTACAACATTGTGGGGGCAAGATATGATGTTTCAAATTGCCATTGCGGCAATTACGATATTTTTTATCTTTCCGCATCATTTGATACAGCATTGGCATCGTTGGGGCAATTTTACCGATGCCATCGGTTTATCGGCTTTTGCAATTCAAGGTGCATTGTATGCTGTCAAACTCAACATGCCGATTAGTGCAGTAATTGTTGCTGCAGTTTTAACTGGATCAGGCGGAGGTATTGTGCGAGATTTACTAGCTGGACGTAAGCCACTCGTGCTACGCGATGAAATCTACGGTGTATGGGCAGCACTTGCTGGTCTTCTGATAGGACTAGAGTTACTACCAGGAGATATTTTCTTATATGTATTATTCGGTGTCATTACGATATTACGCGTGCTTTCCTACATGAAGAAATGGCGCTTGCCTTTACGCAAATTGCATCGAGCTTAAAATAAGCTATACCGTTGATTCTGCTACGGCGGTGCTTTCCGCTCAGCACAATGTAAGCCGCAACCGTCGCTGTCGCGCCGCCTGTTGCGGCTTACGTTTTGTGCTATTCCCGCAGGAGTCACCGCCTTCGCTTCCATCAACTCGCGCTATTCTCTATTTTATTATTTACTAACTAGCGCCATCGTCTCTTCTAATGTGGCCATCTTGCTTACCATCGAACAAGCTGCATCTAAAATGGGAAAGGCTAAAGCTGCACCAGAGCCCTCTCCTAATCGCATATTCATATGTAGCATCGGCTCGACGCCTAGCAGTTGGGCAGCAATTTTCGCCCCCGGTTCTTCAGAGGCATGAGAAGGTATAATATAGCGTTGGACTTTCGGTTCCAATTCATAGGCAAGTAGCGCTGCTACTGTTGAGATAAAACCATCGATCACAACTGGTTTGCGATTGGCAGCCGCCGCAAGAATAATGCCAGCCATTGCACCTATTTCTAACCCACCCACTTTGGCCAATATATCAATTGCATCATGACGATTCGGTTTGTTTAATTCAATCGCCTTTTGAATAACGGCTACTTTATGTTCGATACCTCCTGATCCAAGCCCTGCACCAAATCCAGTCACTTCATGAGGATGACAGCCGTGAAGCACAGATAATATCGCTGCACTCGGTGTTGTATTGCCAATCCCCATTTCACCAGTAGCAAGTACATTTGCCCCTTGTGCAATTTCTGCTATGGCAACTTCAATTCCTACTTCAAGCGATTGAATGGCTTCTTCTCTCGTCATCGCTGGTCCTAATGCCATATTATCCGTACCGTATTTTATTTTTTTAATGAGCACACCAGCATCAGGCGGAATATCTTTTTTTACTCCAACGTCTACCGTTACAACTTTTGCATTTGTTATGTTGGCGATTGCACAAACACCTGTTACCCCTTTAGGAAAATTCAACGTTTGAAGAAACGTTACATCTTGAGGGTTTGATGTTACGCCTTCAGCACAAACACCGTGATCTGCCGCACAGACAATGACCGTTTTATGATCGAGTTTCGGATATCGTTCTCCGGTGATTCCTGCTAGTTGTATGGCAAGTGACTCCAGTTTTCCCAAGCTACTTGGTGGCTTGCTAAGAGAATCAATATATTTTTTAGAGTCCTCCATTATTTGTTTGTCAGCGCATTGAATGCTTTGCAATGTTTGCTGTAGTAATTCCATCCTCATCTCTCCTTTTTATAGCTTTTACATAAAGAATGAAATAAAAAAGAAAAGCCTGTAGTTTATTTCATCACAAATAAACTACAGACTTTTCCATCGTCTATATCATCCGAAGCGATTAGGCAGGTCTCCTGGCTCAATCTCAACATTTTATAGAACCTTCCCAGACAACGCCAGTGGTATTTTCTATAAAACTCCATTTTACAGTGGCGGGACCGCTAAAGCTTTTCACTTTATTCCCTATTCTCCCTATATGGGCACCTAATGCTTTTATGTAATTACTTTCAATTTACGACAAAGTATTTTTAGTGTCAATATTGAAAAAAATTTTTTCAAAAAAACGAGGTATTAAACGACTGACTCGTTCAATACCTCGGTAGACCGACATTATTTAAATTCTAATTCCCCATCATACGCTAACATGCCGCCTTCAAGGTTTGTAACGTCAAAGCCTTGTGCTTCTAAATAGGCACAAGCATTTGCCGAACGTGCGCCTGCTTTACATACAATAATATATGGCTTTGCACTGTCTAATTCATTTAAACGTTCAGGTATTGTACCAAGTGCAATATGTTGAGCACCAGGAATCACGCCTTGTGCTACCTCATCATCTTCGCGTACATCAATAATGTATAAATCTTCGTTAGCATCTAAGTGTTCTAATAATTGTGTTGTATCCATCGATTTCATTTGTGTAATCCTCCAATATATCAATTTCCTATTACATTATAGCGTGTACGAAAAAAAACAGCTAGTGATGTAACACCGCTGTGACTAGGAATCGCTGATAGAACTTCGTGAATCGCTGGTGAGACCTCGCCAATCGCTGATAGAACCTCTACAATCGCCGATGAAACCTTGCGAATCGCTGATAGAACCTCTACAATCGCTGATGAAGCCTTGCGAATCGCCACGTAATCCTCGCGAATCACCATGAAAACCTCACTAATCACCACGAAAATTGCGGGCCATGCTCAAAAAAGCAAAAAAAATACAAAAGGCATGGAGATTGAACTTCTTTCTGCCTTTTGTCAATATATTACTCTTATTGCTTATGTTCTCTATACTTCTGTCTCTAAAAATTCAACTTGCTTAGCTGGAACGAATGTAGAAATTGCGTGTTTGTAAATGAGATGCTGTTTACTTTCAGCATCTACTAATAATACTGTAAAGTTGTCATAAGATTTCACAGTTCCTTTTAACTGGAACCCGTTTAACAGAAACACAGTTACAAAAACACTGTTTTTACGTAGATGGTTCAAAAACGTATCTTGCAAATTAATTGATTTCATAGAATGCGCCTCCTCTACTCTCTTTCTACCTCTTCATTCCTATAGTAGCATGATATACCAATTTATCAATTAGTAATTTTTAGAAAATATTAAAATTTTTAGTCTTTTCCAATAAAATAGATATCCATTTTATTGCGGAAGTAAGTAAGCTGTCTTTTGGCGTAACGACGAGAATTTTGTTTTAAATTTTCAATTGCCTCTTCCAATGAACAACGACCATCTAAGTAATCATATAATTCCTTATAGCCAATCGCTTGTATCGACTGCACACCTCGAATATTTTGCTGCCATAATCCTTTTACTTCTTGTAACAACCCTTTGTCCATCATCAAGTCCACCCGACGATTTATGCGATCATAAAGCTCTTCACGGGACATATTTTCACCAAGACCTATAATTACGTGGCGATATAGTGGAATTTCTCCACGATTGTGTGCCTCTGAAGCCTTTGAAACACCGCTTAATTCAATCATTTCTAACGCTCGAATGACACGTCTTGTATTGTTAGGGTGAATTGTTTGTGCCGTTTTTGGATCAAGGGCAGTTAGCTTTGCATGCATTGCTTCTGGACCTAGTTTTTCGAGTTCCTCATAATAAGCCTTACGTGCTTCCTCATCTACTTGCTCCTCTGTAAATTGAAAATCGTAGAGCACCGCTTGGACATATAACCCAGAGCCACCAACAATAATAGGTAGCTTTCCACGTTCCTGTATTTCACTAATTTTAGCACGCACCATTTTTTGATAATCCGCTACCGAAAAAGATTCAGTTGGCTCCTTGAAGCTTAATAAATGATGTGGGACGCCTTGCATTTCTTCCTCGGTAATTTTTGCTGTGCCAATATCTAAGCCTTTATAAATTTGCATGGAATCGCCATTAATGATTTCTCCATTATACTTTTTGGCTAGCTCAATGCTCAGTGCTGTTTTACCTGAAGCTGTTGGTCCAACGATTGCTACAACTTCAGCTTGCTGTATTTTACTTTGTATCATATTTTTCTAACCACCGTAATAAAACTTGATAAACCGCCTGTTGATTGTCTTCATTTAAAATTTCATGTCGCCTATCTTCAAATAAATACACAGTGACATCCTGTATACCTGCTGCTGCAAACTGTTCAGCTACCTTGTAGACACCCTGACCCGCGTCACCAACAGGATCCTTGCTACCACTGATCAAAAGGATCGGTAAGTTTTTCTTTATTTTTTCTATTTCTTTTTTTCGATTTAGTTCCTTAAAGCCAGCCGTTAAATCAACGAAAAATTGATTGGTTGGGATAAAGCCACAATACGGATCATCCATATATTTTTGCACTTCATGCTCTACAGAACATAACCAATCATACGCTGTTTTCGGATTTGCAAACTGTTTATTGAAGCTTCCAAAACTCAATTTATTTAATAACGCACTCTCTGTTTCTTTACCTTGTTGTTTCGCTAACGCTTGTGCAACATAATGCCCTACCATATGCAAGGGGGAGACACTTCCTGTTCCACAAAGAATAACGTTATCAACATGATGGCCGTATAGTTGAATATACCTTCTAGCAATAAAAGATCCCATACTATGGCCGAATACGATTAAAGGCACATCTGCAAATGGGGCATGCATTGTCATGATTACTTCACGGACATCCTCCACAACACGATCAAAGCCGTTTGCTTCAGCAAAAAAGCCTAATGTGCCGTTGTAAGCAGCGGTTTCGCCATGGCCGCGATGATCGTGCATCGTCACTACGAAGCCTGCATCACAAAGTATTTGTGCAAAATGGCTATAACGGCCACTATGCTCTGCCATGCCATGTAAAATATGAATATGACCTCTACATGGAATAGTCGGTGTCAAGGTACGCGTAAAGACAAAATGCCCATCCGACATTTTTATATAACGCTCCATAGACTACACCTCCACATTCGCAAAACTTGTCGCATCGATAATCGCCTGTTCTAGTTGTGCAATATAAGCATTTCGTTGGGACTCTGAATAGTGGAAATGCTGCTGCATTACTTGAATCACTTGCTGTTTATATTGTTGCACCGCATCAATATCAAAGTATAGCAAGCCCGTACGACGAATAAAGAAATCACAAGGTGTATAGACCATTTCAGCTTCTATCCCGTAGAGTAGCATCGCATGTAATACAAGTGGCATTGTACTGCCATGTTCGTGCAAATACTTTACTTGATTAAATAATGCATCAACATTTGTACCATATTTTTGTACTAGATGCTTTGCTTCATCATAATTCAAGCCATATTGAACACCTTCTCTTGCTTTATAGGCTGTATAGTCAGGGAAATTAATGGCATTAATACCTTTTGCACCAGAAAGTGATAGCTCGCGTGTCATACATGGACCTGCATGTTTAAATTTATGAGTTTTAACAATTTTATCGACAATGGTTTCAGCCATTTGACGGTAGCCTGTTAGCTTACCACCCGCAATTGTCATTAAACCACTTGGTGCTGTCCAAATTTCATCTTTACGTGAAATTTCAGAAGGGTCTTTGCCTTTCTCAAAAATGAGTGGACGTACACCTGCCCAAGAAGACTCAATGGTTTCTCTCGTAATATCTGCTGTAGGAAAGACGTTTTTTGCCGCTTCAATTAAATAATCGACATCTTGCTGTGTTGCGGTAGGGTGAACAGGACTTCCTTCATAAACTGTATCCGTTGTCCCTATATACGTTTTTCCATCACGCGGTATAGCAAAAGCCATTCGACCATCAGGAATATCGAAATAGACTGCTTGTTGCAATGGAAAATGCTTTTGATCGAGGACGATATGGATACCTTTTGTCAGTCGTAATTGTTTTTTGTCCGTATTTTTATCTTTTTGACGGACTTCGTCTACCCAAGGGCCCGTAGCATTAACGATTTGCGCAGCATGTACTTCCACTATTTTTCCCGTTACATGATCTTTTACTTTTGCCCCAACGAGTTTTTTCTTGTTATATAAAAACCCTGTCATTTCTGCATAGTTTACACAAAGTGCACCATATTCAACCGCTTTTTTTAGTACTTCAATAGTTAGTCGTGCATCATCTGTACGATACTCCACATAATAACCGCCACCAACAAGGTCATCGCGCTTTAAAAGTGGCTCTAGCGCGGCTGTTTCTTGCGCACTCAGCATCGTGCGACGTTCATGCTTTTTCACACCTGCTAAGCGGTCATAAACTTTCAATGCTACTGACGTGGTAAATGGTCCAAGTGAACCATTTTTATATAATGGCAACAGCATCTTTTCAGGTGTCGTTACATGGACCGCATTGTCATAAACGATTTCTCGTTCACGCCCCACTTCTGCCACTACCCCCACATCAAATTGCTTCAAATAACGAAGACCACCATGAATAAGCTTCGTTGAACGACTAGAAGTCCCAGCCGCAAAATCCTGCATATCAATTAGCGCAACTGATAGTCCTCTTGATGCCGCATCAAGTGCCACGCCAGCACCTGTAATACCACCTCCAATTACTAATACATCAAAGCTATATTGCTCTAAATAATCCATAATTTTTGGACGATGCTCAAATGAAAACATACTTTCTCCCCCATTAGCTATGATTTGAATAACCGTGTTGCCGCTACAGCACGCTGCCAGCCTGCGTATAACATCTCACTTTGCTCTGTCGTCATGTTCGGTTGATAGCTTTGGCCATTAATCCTTAATGCAGTTAACGCCTCTTGATTTGGCCAAAAGTTCGTTGCTAGCCCCGCTAAATAGGCTGCCCCGAGTGCAGTCGATTCATTAAGCTTTGCTAGCTCTATTTGTAACTGCAACATATCACTTTGGAATTGCATTAATAAAGTATTACTTACTGCTCCACCATCTACCCGCAACACTTCAATTGGTGAGCCAGCCGCTTCCTCCATTGCATCCAGTACATCTTTCGTCTGGTATGCTAGCGATTCGAGTGTTGCGCGAATAAAATGTTCTTTTGAAGTGCCTCGTGTTAAGCCAAAAATAGCACCGCGCGCGTCGGTATCCCAATATGGTGTTCCTAAGCCTACAAATGCAGGGACAACGTAAACACCATCTGTATCGGTTACTTTCGACGCATAATTTTCTGATTCTTTCGCTGTACGTATCATGCGCAGTCCATCACGTAACCACTGTATTGCTGAACCCGCCACAAAAACACTGCCCTCTAACGCATATGTCACTGTGCCATTAATGCCCCATGCAATTGTAGTCAGCAAGCCATTTTCACTATGCACTGCTTGCTCTCCCGTATTTAACAGCATGAAACAACCTGTGCCGTACGTATTTTTTGCCATGCCTTTCGTAAAGCATGTTTGCCCAAAAAGTGCGGCTTGCTGATCACCGGCAATACCGGCAATTGGAATGGCCTCACCGAAAAATATACTCGGTGCAGTAGTCGTATATATTTCTGACGAATTTCTTACTTCTGGTAGCATCGACATCGGAATTTGAAATAGTTCGCAAAGTTCTGCGTCCCATTGTAGCTCATGAATATTAAAAAGTAATGTCCGCGCAGCATTCGAATAATCGGTAATATGCGCCTGTCCTTTTGATAATCGCCAAACAATCCAAGAATCAATCGTGCCAAATAGCAAATCACCATTTTCCGCCTTCGCTCTTGCACCATCGACATTGTCTAAAATCCATTTAATTTTCGATGCTGAGAAATAGGCATCTAGACGCAATCCTGTTTTTTGCTGCACTAATTTTTCATGCCCTTGTTCTTTCAATGCTGACACAATGTCCTGTGTTTGCCTTGATTGCCATACAATCGCATTGTAAATAGGCTGACCCGTATGCTTATCCCAAACGACCGTCGTTTCCCGCTGATTGGTAATGCCTATTGCATGGACCTCGCTTGCTTCATGACCACTTTCTGTTAACACGGCTGCAATAACCGCGAGCACTGAGCCCCAAATCTCATTAGCATTATGCTCTACCCAGCCGGCCTGCGGAAAATATTGTTGAAATTCCTTTTGTGCAACATGGACAATTTCACCTTGATGATCGAATAAAATCGCTCTTGAACTTGTCGTACCTTGATCGATTGCTAAAATAAATTGACCCATTCATTCTCCCCCTTAGGTTTGCGCACCACAATCGACATTGCAGTAGGTTTCTTTCATTTTACTGTGACCACGGTGCTCCGTTATCATCACATTACCCGTTTGAACATTTTTTCCACCTCATAGGTTGTAAAATGAATGAGAACTGGACGTCCATGTGGACAGGTAAATGGATTGTCTGCTTCCCGTAAATCATCTAACAATGCAACCATTTGTTCTTTCGTTAAATAATGATTGGCTTTGATAGACTTTTTACAGCTCATCATAATGGCAGCCGCCTCACGCATTTTTTTGACATCTGCAGATTTCGTCGTCAATACTTGCTCGATTAAATCCTCGATAATGTCCTGTTCCTCGCCATTTGGAAACCAACTAGGATGCTCTCGAATAACAAAAGATGACTGTCCAAAATCCTCTAAAAATACACCGACCGCCTCTAACTGTAGTCTATTTTCTCGCAGTATGAGTGCCTCGTCTGCTGCATAATGGAAGGTCAACGGTAACAATAATGCCTGACGTTCATTCGGATCGACTTGTCCAACCTTTTCACGGAAAAATTCATATTTAATGCGCTCCTGTGCCGCATGTTGGTCGATTAAATAAAAACCATCCTCCATTTGCGCGACAATATAAGTCCCATGTATTTGGCCAACTACTTCAAGTGCAGGAAATGGCTCTTTTTTCGTTTCCGCTTCCCCTATTGGAGGCGCATCGACTTGAGGTTGCTCCTGAAGCATTTCCTGTTGCTCGATCGGTAACGGGATTTCTACCTGATTTGTGATACTTGGTTGTAGTGGTTGCCAGCTTTCTTCTGTATAAGTAGCTGTCAATGCAGGTTGCTCAGTCGCTAAAATACTAGGTGATTCCTGTACAGTTTGCGTATCATAAAGCTTTTCAACGATGGCATTCATTTTTTCTACATCAAGCTTCGGTGCAGGCTTCCATATATTTAGCTGTTCCGTTGGCGGTTTTAAAATTTTTTCCTTCTTCTCCATTAGTGGTACACGCACAACATCACGGATTTTGCTTCGAATCGTTTCTTCTATCAATTTTAGTAGCTCTGGCTCTTTACTTAAACGTATTTGGTGTTTGGCAGGATGCACATTGACGTCAGTTAAATAAGGATCTCCTTCGATAAAGAGAGCTACAATTGGAAAGCGTTCAATCGGTAAATACGTATGGTATGCATCGATAATAGCCTTTTGCACCAAATAATGTTTGACCCAACGTCCATTTACAAACAAAGACATATAATTTTTAGAAGCACGTGTCACTTCTGGTAAAGAGACATAGCCCGATACTTTGTAGTCGTGTGACTCCCCTTGAAAAGGCACCATTTTTTTCGCATTATGCATGCCATAAATAGCGGCAAGCACTTGTTGTACATCGCCTCGTCCATTCGTCTGTAATAACTGCTGACCGTTATGTAACAATCGAAAGGCAATTTGTGGGTTACCAAGCGCTAGACGATTCATCAGATCTATCGTGTGTCCAAGCTCGGTTTGGATTGTTTTCATATATTTTAAACGAGCAGGCGTATTGAAAAATAGCTGTGCTACTGTAATATCTGTTCCTTTACGCAGTGGGCCAGGCTTTTGCATTGTCACATGGCCACCTTCCAGCTCTACATGTGTACCTGATTCGCCAGTTGATGTAATCATCGTCATTTTGGATACGGAGGCGATGGAGGCTAATGCCTCACCACGAAATCCTAATGTACGAATACGAAATAAATCATGTTCTTGATGAATTTTACTTGTAGCATGGCGTGAGAAGGAAATTAATGCGTCTTCCTCATCCATGCCACTGCCATTATCAATTACTTGGATTGATGTGAGCCCTGCTTCTAGTAAAAAGACATCTATAGATGTACTGCCAGCATCGATTGCATTTTCAACTAACTCTTTCACAACAGATGCCGGTCGTTCTACTACTTCCCCCGCTGCAATTCTATTGGATAGCCACGCGTCCATAATTTGAATTTTCCCCATGACGCATCACTCCTTTATTTTTTAGCGTTGATTAATTGCTGTTGTAAATCATATAAAATATTCATAGCTTGCATCGGTGATGTGCCAAGCATATTGACTTTCTCTAAGTTTTTCAAAACATCTTCTTCAGCTGAAGATAGCGGCGCTTGTTCTGTAAATAACGACATTTGTACAGGTTGTTCCACCACTTCTTGTAACGCCGGTTGTTTTTCACCTGCTTCAAAATTTTCAAGCAAAATACGTGCTCTTTCTAAAATTTCCTCCGGTAACTGTGCTAGCTGCGCCACATGAATACCGTATGATTTATCGGCCGCTCCTTTTTTCACTTTGTGTAAAAAGACGACTGTGCCATTCTTTTCAGTGGCAGATACATGGACATTTTGTAATCGCGGTAATTCTTTTTCTAACGCTGTCAATTCATGATAATGCGTGGAGAACAGTGTATTGGCCCCAATTTTGTCATGAATATATTCCATCATCGATTGCGCTAGGCTCATGCCATCATACGTGGACGTCCCACGACCAATTTCATCAAATAGCATTAAGCTATTTTTTGTAGCATGCATAATGGCATGCTGTGATTCTAGCATTTCCACCATAAATGTTGATTGCCCCGCCGCTAAATCATCAGCAGCACCAATGCGGGTGAAAATCTGATCTGTAATAGGCAATCTCGCCTTTTCCGCAGGTACATAACAACCCATTTGCGCCATCACGACGATTAGCGCAACTTGACGCATATACGTACTTTTACCGGACATATTCGGCCCTGTAATCAGCATCATATTGTGATTTTCTTCGAGCACACAATCATTTGGGACATACATTTGTTTATTGAGCATTTTCTCGACAACTGGGTGACGTCCTTCTATAATTTCTAGCGCACGACCCGCATGAAATTCGGGTTTTGTAAAACGATATTTTTCCGAGACACTTGCAAAACTTAGCAAGACATCTAACTCACTTATACTTGCTGCTAATGCTTGGACACGTGGAATGTAGGCCTTTAATTGCTCTCGAATTTCAACGAATAGGTTGTACTCTAATGCTAAGCTTTCTTCCTCAGCATTTAAAATGAGTGCCTCTTTTTCTTTCAATTCTTGCGTAATGTAACGCTCTGCATTTGCAAGTGTTTGCTTCCGTTCATAGCGCGTTAAATCTGCTAAATGAATATTGGATTTTGTAATTTCTATATAATAACCAAAAATGCGGTTATAGCCGATTTTTAAGTTTTTAATGCCTGTTTTCGTACGTTCTGCTTGTTCCAACTGGGCAATCCAGTCCTTGCCATTGCGCGATGCATAACGCAGTTCATCTAATCGTTCATTATAGCCATCTCGAATGACATCGCCTTCTTTAATGGTAATTGGCGGATTATCTGTAATCGCACGTGCCAATAAAGCCTCTACGTCCGCACATGTATCGAGTGCTGCGCCTAGCTTTTGCAATGTTTCTTTAGGGGCTCCTACTAGCTGTTGTTGGATAACTGGTACTTGACGTAACGAGTCACGAAGCTGTGCTAAATCGCGCCCGCCTACATTTCCGAAAGCGACACGACCAGCTAAACGTTCTAAATCATATACTTGTTTTAAAGAAGTTTGTAATTCCGATCTAACAAAATATTCTTCTAACAAATCACTAACCATTGCAAGTCTTTCCTCAATAGCTGAACGTGAGGCTAACGGTTGATGGAGCCATTGTTTGAGCTTTCGTCCGCCCATTGCTGTAACGGTGTCATCTAAAAGCCATAATAGCGTGCCCTTTTGATCGCCGCCACGAATGGACTGAATAAGCTCTAAGTTACGCTTCGAGCTAGAATCAATACGCAGATAGTTTTTCATTTCATTAAAGGTAAACGCTTGGATATGCGAAAGTGAGCGCATTTGTGTTTTATCAATATAATGGAGTAAACGACGGCAAGCTTCCTGGATTGTTGCTGGTACTGCTTCTAAATAGTTGGCAGCTTTGTCCATCACCATTTCATCGTCTTCAACAGAAAGTACGATGCCCACATTTACGGCATGTTCTGCTAATAAAAGCTGTAAGCTCTCCGTTACGATTAATTCACGAATACCATATGCTTGCATTTGCATTAGTAGAGCCTTGCCATCTCCTTCAATAGACGATGCAATGGCTTCACCTGTTGATAGATCCAAATAGGCATAACCAAACGTAGTAGCATCCAACTGTTGTGCAGCGCCTATAAAATGATTGGTTTTCCCATCAAGCGCCTTCCCTTCCATAATGGTACCAGGCGTAATAAGTTGCACTACTTCACGTTTGACTACGCCCTTTGCTTGCTTTGGATCTTCCGTTTGCTCACATATTGCGACCTTATAGCCTTTTTGCACAAGTGTTTCAATATAATTTTTAGCCGAGTGATGCGGTACGCCACACATTGGAATACGCTCCTTAGCACCTGCATCTCGGCTCGTTAATGTAATTTCTAAAATTTGTGATGCATTAATGGCATCTTCAAAAAACATTTCGTAAAAGTCACCTAATCTAAAAAATAAAAAGGCATCTTGATAATCTTCTTTTACTTGCAAATATTGTTGCATCATTGGTGTGTATGTTGTCATTTAATAAAGTCCCTCGCTCTTGCCATTTAAAGCATAATTGCTTCTTGATTATTTAAAATATGCTTAAATCTGCTCCTTAGCAGATCTAAATAGCACTTGTTATATTGGTATTAACACGTTCTTAACGCCTGCCTAATGCTGTCGTAATGAATGTAGGCTTGCTGTTTGTCAGTCGACATTTGTACATTTTCAAAACAAAAATTTCACCTTCAACTATTTTCTTCCACATAAGCGGACGTCATCACTGATCGTTAGTTTTATTATAACAAAAGATACATGCGAAACGCTTATTTCACCTTTGTAAAGATGTTAGCATTTCGCATGTATCCAAAAATATTATCTTGTGTTTTATCTTGGGCGCTCATCAGGAAACGAAGACGATTCTAAAACAAATCTCCCATCACTGCTCGAGCTAGATGAACTGGAGCTGGAGCTAGAACTTGAGCTAGATGAGGAGGAAGATGAGCTTTCATCACTTAAGTTCCATTCCTCTTCGAAATCTAGCGGATGAACACTAATACAAATTGTCATTTCACCCATTACTTCAACAACTGTCTCACGCTCTACTACAATTTCAAATTTCGTGCCACATGGAGAAATTATCGCTTCCATGCAATTTGGCTCTTGGATAACACGTACGCGCACATCATCGCCAACTGTTACTTCACCATCTCTAAAATGAAGCTTTACCTTATCTTTATAGTGAACCGTTTCTGAAAACACTGCTGTTTTCGAATGATTACTATAAGCATACCATACATTGACATCAAACTTTCCTGACACTTCTACAAATTTACCGACTTTCTTTGCTGAACAAGTATGGTTGATTACCCAGCAACCGAGAATGCTCGTCGGTTTATTTGTTGGACATAACGTTACACGTTCTTCTGTTCTCTTCTTCCCTTTGGCAACTACTGCTTTCGTCACGATTTGTCGTAAACGTTTCAGCGCAATTCCTCCTTCGACTCTTTTCACTCCATCATATGCAGGTAGCGCCCATTGGGTGAACATATTTCATAGAATCTAATGGACTTCCTTTCTACATTTTTACCTTTAACAGCTTTCGTAAAGGCTCTGATTGCGTGCGAACGCCCTCCCGAATTTCGCCATAAAAATAGCCCGAATACTGTTATTCGGGCTGTTTCTTCTATTATTTGTTTATGAGCAGCTTCCTGGCTGTGAATTTTGTACAAACGAACCTGTTTCACCACGTAATACATCGCCACCAGTTGAACGGACAATTTCATTTGTCACGTTATTAGCAATTGTGTTTGACACTAATTGTAATAAGTCGTTGACATCACCTTGTGAATCTTTAAATTGCTGTACAACTGGAATCGCATTAATTTCTTCTTCGATTTTTGCAATTTTATCTTCAATCATTTTTAACGCTTTTTCTTTACCTAGGTGTTGGAAGTTTACTGCTTGTTTTTGTAAGCTTTTTAAACTAGCGATTCGCTCACGAACATGTTGATTTTCATTAATTTGTGCTTCAGCTTTTTTAAAAAAATCTACTTCTGGTGTATTCGCAATCATATGCGCAATTTCATGTGATTTTTTAATTAAATCTTCTTTTGTATACAATACTTGAGTCATTTACGCTTCCACCTTTTCATTTTTTACTACTTCCACAAATTCTCCAGTTAATGAATAAGAAGTAGCTTCCGTTATTTTCACTTTCACTAACTGTCCAATCAACTCTGTTGGTGCTTTGAAATTCACAAGACGATTTTTACGCGTATAGCCGGCAAGTACATCATCGCGACGTTTACTTGTTCCTTCGACTAATACTTCCACGATTTCGCCTTTTAAGCCTTCAAGCGCTTTTCTTGAATACTCTTGTACAACAGCATTTAAACGATGTAGGCGTTCTTTTTTCACATCTTCCGGTACATTATCGACCATCTTCGCAGCTGGTGTCCCTTCACGAGGAGAGTAAATATACGTAAAGGCCATTTCAAAGCCTACTTCACGGTATAACGATAAAGTCTCTTCGAATTGCTCTTCCGTTTCATTTGGATAACCGACAATAATATCCGTTGTTAACGTCACGTCTGGGATTGCCGCTTTAATCTTATCGACTAGGCTAAGGAAATGCTCACGACTATATTTACGTGCCATAATCTTTAACACATCATTTGAGCCTGATTGAACTGGTAAATGAATATGTTCAACTAAGTTACCGCCTTTTGCTAGCACTTCAATTAAATAATCATCGAAATCACGTGGGTGACTTGTTGTAAAGCGAATACGCGGAATATCAATTTTTCGCAATTCGTCCATTAAATCACCGAGTCGGTAGTCAATGTCCTCAAAGTCTTTTCCGTAAGCGTTGACATTTTGGCCTAACAGCATGATTTCTTTATAGCCCGCCGCTGCTAGTTCACGTACTTCAGCAATGATTTCCTCTGGACGTCGACTGCGCTCTTTACCTCGCGTATATGGCACAATACAATATGTACAGAACTTGTCACAGCCGTACATAATATTGACCCAAGCTTTAATGGAGCCTAGACGTTTCTTCGGCAAGTTTTCAATAACATCGCCCTCTTTAGACCATACCTCTACAACCATTTCTTTCGACATGTAGGCTTCTTTTAAAATATTTGGCAAACGGTGAATATTGTGCGTACCAAAGACCATATCGACGTGTGGATACGTTTTTAAAATTTTATTGACGACGGATTCTTCCTGTGACATACAGCCACAAACGCCAATTAGCATTTCAGGATTTTTGCGTTTATATTTAAGCAGGAAACCAAGCTCTCCAAATACTTTGTTTTCTGCATTTTCTCGAATGGCACATGTATTCAGTAACACGACATCTGCTTCTTCGATAATGTCTGTTGATGTATAGCCAAGTTGCATAAAGATCCCAGCCATGACTTCTGTATCGTGCTCATTCATTTGGCAGCCATATGTACGGATATAAAACGTCCGTCCCTCGCCCATGCCAGCAAATTGTTCTGCAATTTGGAAGTCTTTATGGTATTTCACTTCTTCTTTGCCACGTTTTTTTGCATCTTTTAATGAAGGTGCAGTAAAGACCTTCTCAAAATATTTACTATAATCCTTTTCAGGCTTGTCTTCTTTTTTTGGTTGATTGACTTGTTGACTCGTTAAACGTTGTTCCTCATTCATTGCAGGTCAGGTAACTCCTTTCAAACGAAATCCGTGCATTCGAATTCCCATTTTACTATTATACTGAATGATTACTACTTCCTACAAGGTTTGTGTACTAAATGTCGTGGTTTCGACTTAAATACACTTGCTTATCAAAACTTTTCTGTCGTTTTGTTTATTTCTCCAAAAACGTGGCAGGGATTAAAGAAAAAAGTGTTCGATTGACGTCTTCAATCTAACTCTTTCACACCGTTGATGTCCGCTATGGCAGGGCTTTCCGCGGGCACACATGCAAGCCACAACCCTCGCTAGCGCGCGGTTTGTTGCGTCTTGCGCTGTGTGCGTTCCCGCAGGAGTCCCTACCTCCGCTACCATCAACTAGTATTCACTTCTATTTTTTTATTTCCTGCCAAAGGCTGTACAGGAAAAGTTTCATTTTGTTCATTGCTGATAGAGACTACTGATTTAACACTTCTTACACCGTTGATGTTCGCTACGGCGGGGCTTTCCGCTCAGCACAGCAAGCCGCAACCCTCGCTAGCGCGCGGAAATGCCCTCGTCTTACATTGTGTGCTGTTCTAAGCAGGAGTCACCGCTTTTGCTACCAACAACTGTTTCGATGCATAACACTCATTTTTTTATCTTCCTATAATTAATTGTTTATCACTATTACCACAAAAATCACCGCTGATATATCAACGGTGATGGCGTTATAGCGCTATATATGTCTTTTTGCGTTGATCGAATCCGACAAGATGTTGAACACCTAAACTTTTAAGCACATCTGAATTGGCAAATGTATATTTTCCTAAATCGTCAGGGAAATGAGCATCTGAAGAAACGGTAAAGTCCACACCTTTTTGTACGAGCACTTGTAAAAACAGTGGAGCAGGGCACATTTCTTTGACGGGATAACGATAAAATAATCCTGCATTTATTTCTGTAGCCGTTTGTGTTGTAACGAGTGCCTGCGCTATTTGTTCATACCATAAACGCATGAACGCCTCATCTTCAACATGATAATTAAAGACTTTAAAATTATCCAAGTGCGCTACAAAATCAAACATGTTGGACTGAATCATCTGCAAGACCGTGGAAAAAAATTGAGCATAGTTTTTTTGCAAAGTCGCCTGGTCCATTTGTTCAAATAAATACTTCGTTTGCGGATTATCAAAGCCCCAGCCATTTACAAAATGAACAGAGCCAATAATATAATCCCACGGACGCCCTTGCAGAAGAGACGCCAATTCTTCCTCGCCACCTACAAAATAATCCGCTTCAATGCCTAACCTTAACTCGATACCGTGTTGACGCCACTTCTTCTTAGCCTTTCCAATCACGCAGATGAAATCATCCATACTTTCCGTCATCACATTATTTAGCCAGTAACGTTGCAGCTGTCCGATTGCTGTTGATGCATCCAATTGCATATAACGTTCAAAATAGGCGCGCGTCTCCTTGAAGCGATACAAATGATCGACAATGCCAACTTCTCGTAACCCAAGTTGCAGTGCCTGTTGTAAATATAAATCGAGCCATTCTTCACTATAACAGCCATTGTGCAAGCGACTAGCTAGAGCCATCACTTGCCACTCCACTAATGCCTTTGAACCTTTTGCAGCCTGTTCCGTTTGACAAAATTGCCCCAAAGCCTGAGCTGTTCGTTGCAACCACCGAAATGAATATGGTCCTTCCTCTAAATGTACATGGTAATCAATTGTCATCAACTATTCCCTCCACTACATACTGTCCACTGTTCTTCATATGCTTGCCAGTCTTCCGGACATGCCTTATCACACATAATTTCCGTACATTGTGCTAACTGACAAATTTGATAAAATGATTGGCCATTAATTTTGGATGCATCTGCTAATAATATTGTCTTATTACTTTGCTGGAGCATCTTTTGTGAAACGAGTGATTCATCTAAATCATAATCATAGACAATGCCGTCTTTCATGCCGCCGCAAGATAAAAAGGCTTTGTCGAAATTCATATGACCTAACCATTCTAAAGTCATTGCACCAGCAACCGAAGCTTGTCGTGGATTCGTTGTACCACCTAGTAAAATAACTTTTCCTGTCATACGTTTTTCCTCAATGGCAAGATTAAATTGTACAGCCGCGGCAATCGAATTTGTAACAATGGTAATATCATCAACTGCCATTAAATAATCTGCAATATGGACGGTCGTTGTCCCATTATCAACGGCAATCGTATCCCCATGACAGATACGCATAGCTGCCTGCCGGGCAATCGTACACTTCGCCTCTTTTTGCATTTGCAATTTGCGCAAAAATGCAGGCTCCGCTCGAACATTTGTATACTTAATGGCGCCACCATGCACTCGTGTTAATAAATGTTGTTGTTCTAGTTCATCCAAATCTCTCCGAACAGTTTCAGGTGCTACAAATAGTACTTCCGCCATATTTGACACAATAATTTTCCCATCAAGCTCTAATTGCTTTAAAATAAATTCAAAACGTTCCATTTTAGCATACGTCATAATAGTGCAATCACATCTTCCTTCGCCACATAACACGTATAGCGTTTCCCTATTTCAAGCGTTTGCTCTCGTTGATGTAACTGCTCCATTGCAAAAACACAGTCACTTTTAAAGGTCGTCCGAATAATATTGCCAGTCATTAATGACTGTATTGCTACCCCGCTAAGACAATAGTCTCCATCCTGCTTGTCGATATGTACTGCTTCTGGACGAATAGCAAACTTCAGATGATGTCCAGGCAATTGCATGCCAATCATTGTCTCTAACGTTTGTCGTGGAAAGACATTATAATGCCCAATAAAACTCGCAATAAATTCACTTTTCGGATGCGTATAAATGGTTGTCGGTGTGCCGCTTTGGGCAATTTCACCATTGTTCATCACAAAAATTTTATCTGATACAGCCATCGCCTCATCCTGATCATGGGTCACTAAAATCATTGTCATTTCCAACTGTCGTTGGATCGCTCGTAAATCTGCCTGCAATTTTTTTCGAATTTGGGCATCAAGTGCACTTAATGGTTCATCTAAAAGCAACACTTTTGGCCGTACGATGAGCGCACGTGCAAGAGCTACACGTTGCTGTTGCCCGCCAGACAATTCTTTCGGATAGGCATTCGATTTTTCTGTTAAATGAACGATGGCTAACATTTCTTGTACACGTTCTTCTATTTCTGCATTGTTTACTTTTTGCATACGCAAGCCAAATGCTATATTTTCCTTCACGGTCATGTTTGGAAATAACGCGTAGGATTGAAAAACCATCCCTACTTGACGTTCTTTCGGTTCAATCCCTTTCATGTTTTTTCCTTCAATTTGAATGCTTCCCGCTGTTGCATCCGTTAAACCCGCAACAATACGTAAAATGGTACTCTTGCCACAACCGCTCGGCCCTAACAGCGTAATAAACTGACCTTTTTCAATTGTCATAGCAATATTTGATAAAACGGTTGTTTCGTCATATTTTTTATGAAGTCCTTCAATGACAATATAGCTCATATTTTCATAACACCTTTCGAACGTTTTGTTACGATTGCAATAGCAAACGTTAATAAGCCCATAAGAACGAGATAAATAAAAACAACCGCACTAGCAATATGGCCGCTCGTACTTAGCTTTTTCATCAAATAGATTTGCACCGTTTCAAAGCGCGAGCCGACTACTAAATTAATAAGCACAAATTCGCCAAACAGCACCGAAAACGATAATAATGCGCCAGCAAATAAGCCCGGATAAACGGTAGGCAATAGTATGTTCGTAAATGCTTGCGTTTTCGTTGCCCCTAATAATTGTGCTGCGTCTAACAATTGCCTTGCATCTACATTCCGTAGGCTATTGCGCGTGCCTTGATAAATATAAGGCAAAATTCCAATCACATAGGCACCCAATACGACCAAAATCATCGGTACACCTACTGTGGAATAGACGCGGATTAACCCTACGGCTAAAATGATGCCTGGAAATGAATAGACCATCACGACAGCTACTTGAATCCATTTTTCATACTTTGGAAAATATAAAACAATCACAAAGATTGCAGGGACAATAACGATTAAAGCGATGATAACTGCACCTCCCGCAAGCAAGACTGAGCGTCCAAACGCCTGTATAAAGTCTGTATCTTGGAACAATGTAGCAAGCCACTTAAAGGTCAGCCCTTCTGGAAAAATTGTTTTATGCCACTTGGATGAAAAAGCATAAAGCATTGTCGCGACAATCGGTATTAGCAAATATGAAATTAATAGGAGGAAAATGATCTGTGCAAAGCTTCTTTTTTTCACTATAATTTCCCCCTTGTTTTCTTAATGCTCCATTCACTAATTAACATCGCGGTCACCATTGTTACTGCTAATAACACAGCAATTGCACTTGCCAACTCGGGCTGCGCAAATATATCGCCCTTAATGAGTGCGCCAATGCGAATAGCCACTAAATTATAATTACTACTCGTTAAAGCGTAGGCAGATGCATAAGCCCCCATTGCATTGGCAAACAACACACTAAAAGTGCCAACAATGCCCGGTAACATTACCGGAATACCAATTTTTAACCAAAACTGCCATGTCGATGCACCTAAAAGTGCAGCCGCTTCCTTCCATTGCTGCTGTAGCCCATCATAAATCGGATATAGCAGCATCACAGCTAACGGCAATTGAAAATAAATATAAATGAGCAATAAACCGCTCCAGCTATAGAGGGAAAAGGACGATAAAGCGCCTATTTCCCATTTATCAAAAAGCAATGTAAAGAGCCCGCTATTACCTAGTAAGACAATAAAGGCAAAAGCTAATGGAATACCTGAAAAATTGGATGTTAAATTGGTTAGTATTAAAATTTTCTCCTGTACTTGCTGTGAAAAGCGCGTGATTGCATAGACTGCAAACAACGTAACGATTAGCGCTATAACTGCCGAAATAACAGATAACGTCACACTATTTTTAAACCCTTGTAAAATATAGCGATTTGTTAATACAGATTGATATTGCGCCAACGTAAAGCCTTCGCTATTACTAAAACTCGTTATGAGCATATACAGTAATGGCACGAGAAAAAATAGCAGGACAATGAGCAGGAACGGTGTAAGCCAGACAAAAGATTGCCGTCTCGATATCAAAACTACCACTTCTTTCTAACTTAAAAATTTATACACATTCATGATTTAATTCGTTTGTTTTACTGTTTGGACACCTTCTACTAATAGAGGAACCATTTCCTCTGAAGGCTCTATATTCAATAAATGACAACAGAGAGGTGCTACTTGTAGCTGCGATACCACACCAACTTTTACACCTGCTTTCACAACTTGAGAGATAACAAACATTGGCACATGACGATCTTCTATCGTTGAACCGCCATGATTGCCATCACTCGTCATGCCATGATCTGCCGTGACGATGACATCATATCCTTGCGCCAAACATTTGGGAATAAAGAGTGATAATAGTGCGTCCACAGCTAATACACGATTACGATATTGCGCTGAATTTGCGGTAAACTTATGCCCATCATCATCGACATTCATCGGATGAATATATAAGAAATCTGGCTGTTTTTGATCCATTAACCATGCCGCATCGGCAAATACATGACTATCTGGGTAGTGATCTTCAAAATAGAACAAACCATTTTCAATCGGCAGCTGTTTATCGATTTGCAAACGATCCTCCATATGATGGAAAGGCGCACGATTGTATAGCTCACTTACCCAATAATAAGCTGCTGCTGCTGTAGATAAACCGTTGGACTTTGCTAAATGAAATAAGCTACTTTGTGTCGATAAGCGCACGGTCATATTACTAGTTACACCATGAACAAGCGGCGGTGTGCCCGTTAAAATCGTTTCATATAATGGTCGCGATAAAGCCGGTACCTCTGAGCGAACTTCATAGCGCGCGGCCATCTTGCGTTCTACTAAATGTTGCATAAACCCCATATGTGTACAGGCTGTATCAAATCGAAGTGCATCAATGACGATAAGAGCGACTTTATTATTTGGCATGAATTAATACCTGCTCTTGATACATTTGAGGAATTTGCTTTGTTGTTTCTTCCCACTGTTTTTGATCGTTAACTGGTTGGGCATTTTTATACATTTCCGCTGGCAGTAATAAATCCTTCACTTCTTGAGATAATGGCACATTTTCACGAATTGGTCGCGCATACCCTTTTGCTAAGTTTTCTTGTCCAGCATCCGATAAAATATATTCTCTTGTTAACATGGCAGCATACGGATTTTTCGCATACTTATTAATAACCGTGGCATAGCCTGATGTGACAGAGCCTTCTGATGGAATCACTACGTCAAAACGTTGTTCATCAATTTGCTGACGATAGCCTAGAGCATTGAAGTCCCACAAAATGGCGACATCGATTTCCCCTTTTTCTAAATTCGCAACAGAAGGATCGCCTTGTAAACGTCCTTGTTGCGCTAAATCTGCAAAGAAATCAATACCCGGCTGAATATTGGATTCATCGCCTCCGAAAGCCATTGCGGCAGCTAATATCGCAAATTGCGCTTGGTTCGCTGTTAGTGCATCGCCTATGCTGACATGATAATCTCCATTTTTAAGATCCGCCCAAGAGGTTGGTGGGTTTTTCACATTGTTTGTATCTGTTAAAAATGAAATTGTGCCTGTATAGCCAACAATCCAATGGCCTTCTTCATCTTTTGCCCAGTCAGGAATATCATCCCAATACGACGTTTTGTACGGTAATGTTAGGCCTTTATCTTTGGCAATCGGTCCAAAGGCAATACCGACATCGCCAATATCAGCCGTTGCATCCTCTTTTTCTGCTTCAAATTTAGCTAGTTCCTCCGCACTCGACATATCTGTGTCCTGATGTTTAATAGCATATTCTGTATCAAGTTCTTGCCAAGTCTCAACCCAGTTTGCCCATGTATCTGGCATACCGACAGAATTGACAGTGCCTTCTTGTTTTGCTTTTTCCATTAGTTCATCAAGTGTTACATCACCATTTACCTCTTTTGAATTAGCAGAACTGTCAGAGCAAGCGGCTAACATAGAAATTGCTAAAGCACCGATTAAAGCTTTCTTCCATAACTTGTGAATTGTCATGCGTAGGACCCTCCATTTGTTGATGTTTATTTTTATTTGCTTACAACAGTAATCTTATAAAACAAACATTAAGCAAGTATGGATGGCTTTAAAATATTTGGTAAACATTATTGAGAATTTATAAAACTATGTGAAGGTTTAGAGGAATTGTAAAGACAAGGGTGTTTTGTTGAAGTAAAACAAAAGGGGAATCCAGTACTGTATGCGCACGTTTGGTTCGTTTTTCAGACGTGCACACACCCTAGATCACTCAAGATAATCCTAGAAAATCGGCATATGTATGCGGTTCATTTTCTTTTAAAATCGTTAAAAATGTAAAAGCAAGCTGCACAACTGACCACCACTTCATGTTGTAGGCCATTTCAAAACGGATAGGTTCTAAGGTGAAAACGTCCTGAAAGATATGAAGGGGCTCAATTTGCTCATCTTTTAATATGGATAAAAAACCCAAAAACAACGTATGATCTTTCACTTCAATTACTTTCCCATCAACGAGTGCATCAATATTTTCTGGCTGATGAAATTTACAATGAGTCGCAACATACCGTTCTAAGTCTCGGGCACGTTGCCGTTCTTCTCGTTCCTTTTTTTTCGCAATAAAATCAATGATATTATTCACGAACATCGCCTCTTTTTTCTTTTATTGTATCATTTTTTCCTTTAATTTTACCCGCGTATGCCCTCTATTAACCATTGAATTGATTTTCATTAAGTAAAATTCATGTTAATTGTTTGAGTGCCTGGCACTTTCATAGATACCTCGCATAATATCGTATTTCTAAAATCGTAAAAGTCCACTTCGCTTTCCGCGGGCACGGCTCCACCTCCTACAGAAGCAATAAAATCTTAAATCTAACTTTTAGAGGGGCACTACCCCACTTCTATATCTTATTTTTTGGTCACTGTCACAATAAAGCATTTCTTTTTCACATGTAATAATGTAAACGGTAACCAAGAAGTTTACAAAAAAAACTAGGGGGTTTTATGAATGGCTGATTATCATGATATTGTAGAACAGGAGAAAAATTTTCTCAATATTATCAATGGCTCTACGGACGTAAATAAATACGTTAGTTGGTCGACGTATATTGAATTCTGTCACGGATACAAAGACGGTACGGCACAAGGAACACGACTGGAATACACTGCTTATTTACAGTATTGGAATGGTACATCTTGGACAAATGTTGATTCTCATTCGGGATATTTTTCAAATTCTGCATGCTTCCGTTGGTCACTTTCAGGTCGAAAGGCAGGTTCATATCGAATTCGTACTGTTTATTACTTTAACGGTAATACTTACGTCAACCGTACTTCCGCATTTATTGTGGAACGCTAAAATTAAGACAGCAACCTTCGGGTTGCTGTTCTTTTTTTAGCATTGGGTTAGAGCTTATAAATCTCACAATAACTAGCCGGTATAAGACAGGGAAAATACCGAACTCATACCCGCCGATTAATAAACGTGCTACTAAGAGAGAAAATATTATTTGTGAATAATGGTATCTCCAAAAAATATACACAGTTGTAGAATGGTTATTCAATTAAAAAGGCAGTAACGACAATGGTTTGGCCCTTGTTGTTACTGCCAAATTCTAATGCTTTTTGTTGTTTTCCAAAATGTTTGACACATACAATACAACAAGCCTTCTTAAACCAACCATCAGTTTCAACTTCTTTGACATAAGTAAATTCAATATTTGGCACAATAAAAAATAAATAACCACCATGTTTGACACTCTTTTTTTTCGTCAAAATGCCTGGCATAGCAAAATTCAAAGTTTGGCACAGTATTCAAATTGATTTAGGCTCTCTGGCACAGGCATCTTGTTGAACTTTGAGTTCTTATGCAATACGGGCGGTTAGAATACAAAAACAAGTTTATTCCCATTGACGGGGATAAGCTTGTTTTTTGCGCAAAGTGTGTAGTTTTAATTTTGAAGAAGTATATGGCGACCGAGGAAAGGAATATATTGAAGTCCATCATATAAAGCCTCTAAATACTTTTAAAGGTATTGAACAACCTTTTGACCTAAGAACAGATCTCATACCTGTTTGTTCTAATTGGCATAGGATGATACACAGGAAACCCCACCATGTACTGGCAATTTAAGAAATAAAAAATAGTAAATGATTTAAAAAACAAGTAAAATAATTTGATGTTTCATGAAAAATATATTGGGTGTGTATCAATGAAAATGCATCCAAAAATAGGTATGTCTTCTTGTTGTAATAGACCGTACTAATGCAACTGTTTTAAAAATTGCCTATATGAGGCGTGTTTTATCCTGTGAACACATCTAGCACTCTTGTAAGCAAAGGTGTCTTCTACTCTGAGAAGCATTTCTGCGACCGCCACAAATACGTAGAAACGTGTTCGAGTGTTCCTGTGTACTCTGAATCTCCTCTGTGGTTAAAAACATTAATTACGACAGTATATAAGTCACCTGCCCAACTAGCTAAGTCTTGCATATGTATGCAGTAGCTGAGGTATTAGCAGCTCTATAGTTTTATCGACATAAATCAGAACCACCAGTCTAACTGGTGGTTTGCTCCAAGCATGAAACGCTGGGATACTGGTCCAATTGCTGAATAACATGTCCGGTGTTTTTAAAAAAATATATTATCTCTGTACATCTAATTGTCCTAATTTTACTTTTAAGACTCATAAGCTAATATTAATCTACTCTCAATAACGATAATTATGTGAAAACGAAAGTCCTCCAGTTAAACAATCTGGAGGACTTTTAATAGTCTTATAAATATACCAAACCCCAATAATAGGAAGTCACCTTATTTTTTTGCTCTTCTTCTCGATTGAGATAAGACTCTATTTTCCATAAAATCAACTGTTAAATATTCATAAAAAACCAGCTAGTTTCCTATCAGGATATAGTGACTTTACTAGAAACACTTCTATATTAAATCTACTTCATAGAAGCGATCTAGACTATGATAAAATATAGGATTTGCACCATCAAACGGAACTACATAAGTATACACCGTTCCTAAGTCATCTCCAAAAAAACTTATAGCATCTTTGCCAATACGATGATTAACTATAAGATCATCATATTTTTTAAGTTTATCATTCGCAACTTTTAGGGTTACTTTTAATTTATGTGCAATATCAACAAAACTGATACTAGGACTAAAACCTGGCGCATTAAATGTCACTGCGTTTGATTCAACCCAAGGTAAATTTTCATCAATCAATTCGCTTTGTACATATTGTGCTAAGTACCCACCTAGTGAATGACCTGTGATATACATATGACTCATCATTTCAGAATCAGTTTGTATTAATTTTCTAACATAATTAACAGCATCATCAATTTGTAAACCACCCATGTTTAGTATTACTTGTGCGAGATCTACTACAAAGTCCTGCCACTCCTGTGAACCTCTAAAGGCAACTGTATAAGCATATTTTCCTATAGAAATTTCTTTTCTATACACATGTACATCAAAAGAAGTAAATGAATTTGTATCCTTTTTGTATAACGTCCAACCTCCCGGACTTACAAAAATATCCACTTGTAGATCATCCTCATACGCATTTCTCGCCATTTCAACAAGCTGAAGTGTAAAGGGTAACTTATCAATTTCTGTTTTCGTAACACCATTATCTCGACCTGATTTAATATTATTATCTATTTCGATAGCACCACTACCTGATCCAACTTTAATCGTTGAAATTTGATCAAAAGCCCAGTTTTTTGGTAGCGGATAGCCTAAATTCCCACTAAATCCTGTGGACATCCCACTAACAAAACTTGTTTTTGCATAACCTTTCTCTGAAACTTGAATACATACGCTTCGAGGCCCATAAACACCTACATTATAAGATCCACCAAGTTGAACCATTTTCTTATTTATGGCATTGAAATGAGGAAGAATATTATCCGTAATATCTGTCCCATATGCATCAAAATCAACTGCAAAATAAATAGTAGTACCATCTTGGAATCCATAACCTTTTGCTGCATCGTATGCTGCTTTTGCATCCAATCCACCTTGTTTCGCATTAAAACTTGAAGCCTGTGCACCATAAGTTTGAAAAATTGGAAATACAGATAATCCGGCATCAAAAATATTTTTCAATTCACCTGGTTGTAGTTTTTTATTTATACCACCTGTAACATTAGTAAGATAACGTCCTACAGTTTCATAACCAGCAGCCTTTAAAGCTTTGCCCCTCTCTAAAGTGACTTCCGTTATACAATCACAAGCCGTTCCTTTTCGACTTGGATCCCCCGTACTAACTAATGCTGATAACCAAGTTGACTTATTAGCAACACCATCAACAGGAAGTAGTGTGAATCCTTGGAATTCCTTAACTTTATTTACTATAAGCGCATTATATGTTGTTGAAAATGGACTAGAATCATAGCCATTAAAATATAACGCATATTGGAATAATGTAACAAACCTACCCGAACTACCTTCTTTTAAAATGGGCAATCCGTCCTTTGTCGCAGGACCAATCGAGCCAGTTTGAGAAGCTGCAGGAATTCCCATTTCTGTTTGCAAGCCATACACTAAAGCTTTATTTGTACCTCGTTGATAATGACCATCTGTTGGTTGAACTCCAGCAGTTTTGTAATACTTATTATTTAAATCTTGTTGGATTTGTCTTATTTTTGCATCTCCACCTGGCGTGAGGCGATAAGCATCCATTGTTAAGAAAGCTTTAAAAACATAGTCATAAACTTTCCCATCTTGCACAGGTAATCCAGCATCGGTTTGTAAATTAATAACCCCTGCTTTTGTCCCCTCACCAAATGTTCCTGTAAATCCAGTTGGATTATATCCCTTGCAATACATTGCTCCCTGAAGGATCATTACAATATTTTTCGCTTGATCAGTATCTGGAACTTTTCCTAATTCAAGAATACCGAAACGATTATACGCACTAGCAGTTGTTGGACCAAAGCTATTGGCAGTATTAGTAATTCCTAATTCAAGTTGCAACGCTCGGGTTAAACCGTACACCGTTGGCCAACCTACCTTTCCATTTTCAGGTACCCTTTCATTAAACCCTGGTAAGTGACTATACTCCTGATTAACCCATCTTTGCACTCTCAATACCATTTCATCCATCGTTATCTCTCCTTTTTCTTTTTTATGAGCAGATTTAAGATCCCTTCGCTTGTAATTTCTCCCTTCTCACCAAAATGAGCATTTAACTCACCTTAGTGAAAGATCCGCTCACTACGATGGAATGTGTGGTAATTTATGCATTTTGTGACAACATAGGTAATATTAATTTCGGGAACATACGTTCTTTAATAATGCTACTAAATTTTAGTTACTTTCTATTTTGTTGTGATTATTATTAATAGATTGCGAGAAATTAAATAATTTTAAAAAAGAAAAAAGCCTTCCCCGAATGGAAAGGCTTTTCCTCTACTATAGAGTTTATTATTCGATGTTGTTTCTACTTATTCTATAATTTGTAGCGCCTTATTCCACTACGAGTACACTTTCAATTAAGTAACGATTTGGAGGTTCTTCTAAACGTCTTTTCTTTTAATATTTTTTCCATGGAACGTCACAAAAGTTGGTGTTCACGTTACATATGTAGTGTAAGCAATAAAGCAGACGCCTTATTACTTAACAACAAATTACAGGAGGTTTTTATTTATGCAATGTGCAAATATTTCATTTAATGGCGGTCATATTACAAATGGAACGGTATGTGCGGCTTCACAATCAGGTTATATTGCGGTTACAGTAAAGAATTTAGTGAATGCACAATCGTCGCAATTCCCATTCATGGTATATCTAGACGTATGGCACACAGGTTCTGGTTGGTCAGGATGGTCAGAAATCGGCTCGCGTTCGGGTACTTCGAAGTATAACGGTACAAACGTATCGTTTTCACCGACATACGGTGCCACGAAAACATATCGTGTTCGTTGTAAAGCGCACCCCGACAATTCGGACAATTTCGAATTCACAACAGCTAATTTCAGTCATAACGGCTAAATAAAAGATGGCATCCTTGGGGATTGCCATTTTTTTTTGAGTCAAATTTACAAATAGCACATGCGATTACTTCACTGTATTTCACCATATAAAAAACACCCCTAAAGTTAGATTTTGACTCTAACTTTAGGGGTGCAGGACCCTTCTTTCTTTGTACATGGTTTATTTCGTCATCATACAAGGAAATTACTTTTCCAACAAGAAAGGCAACAAGAGAAAGCTCTTGTTGCCTTTAGAAATATTAAAATGTTATATAAACTCCTGCACAAGTGCATCGAATTCATTTTCACTCATTTTAATGTCGATATCCGTTAATGGCAACTCAGCATATCCAGGTACTTTTTCTTGATAAGAAGTTGTTTCTTTATCTTGATAAATAATACCTGTTACTAAGCCTTCATGCTCCATTACTGTGCGCATTGCCATGCCACGGTCAGCATTATCATAGCCTTCAATATCTGCTAGCTTTGTTAAGTTTTCTTTAAACCAATCGTACGTATTCACTTTGTTGTAAGTAACACATGGTGAAAATACGTTGATGAAAGAAAAGCCTTTATGGTTAATGCCCGCTTCAATTAAAGCTGTTAATTCTTTAATGTCCGTTGAGAAGCCTTGTGCCACGAACGTTGCACCACTTGTTAAAGCTACTTCTAAAGGTTTTAAAGATGGCTCAATTGCACCACCTGGCGTTGATTTTGTAATAAAACCAGCAGCCGAGCGTGGAGATGTTTGGCCTTTTGTTAAACCATAAATTTGGTTATCCATAACAACATATGTGATATCGATGTTACGACGGATAGCATGAATTGTATGCCCCATACCAATCGCAAAACCATCTCCGTCACCACCAGAGGCGATAACATTTAAATCACGATTTGCCATTTTTAATCCTTGTGCAATTGGTAGTGCACGGCCATGAATGCCGTGGAAACCGTATGAATTAATATAACCCGAAATACGACCTGAACAGCCGATCCCTGAAATAACTGCTAGTTCATTTGGTTCAATGCCTACATTTGCTGCTGCACGTTGAATAGCAGCCTGTACAGAGAAGTCGCCACAACCCGGGCACCAGTTTGGTTTCACTGTATTACGAAAATCCTTAAATGTTGCCATTAGTGAGTCAACTCCTTCACTCTATTTTCTAATTCACCTGGCAAGAACGGCGTACCGTTGTATTTTGTAATCATCTCAATTTTATCGTGACCGCCAATATTCATTTTCATGATATTCGCTAATTGACCTGTGTAGTTGTTTTCTACTACGATTACTTTTTTCGCTTTTGCCACAAGAGGTGCCATATCAGCAGATGGGAATGGGTGAATTAGGCGAATATGCGCGTGATTCACCTTTAAACCTTGTGCGTTTAAACGCTCTTGTACTTCTTCAATCGCTCCACGTGTTGAGTTAAAGCCTACTAATAAAACATCTGGTTCTTCATGCGGTGCATTTTTGTAAACTGGTGTATCAAACTTCAACGCATCAAGTTTACGGAAGCGTTTATCCATTTGTGTACGACGATTGCCAGTTGCTTCAGATGGTTTCCCTGTTTCATCATGCTCAACACCTGTAACGTGGTGGATACCGTTTAAATGACCTGGTAATACGCGTGGCGAAATACCGTCTTCTGTATCTTCATAACGTTTGAAGTAAGATTTATCTGCTGAAGCTTCAATATCGTCAGTGACAATTTTACCGCGACGAATTTCAATTTTTTTGTAATCGAATGGTTCAACCGTTTGTTTACCAAGTGATAATTGTAAGTCCGTCATTAAAATAACAGGCAATTGTAATTCCTCTGCAATATTAAACGCTTGAATTGTGTCAAAGAACGCTTCATCCATTGTAGAAGGTGCGATGACTACTTTCGGAATTTCACCATGCGTACCATAAAGCATTGCCATTAAATCAGATTGTTCTTGCTTCGTTGGTAAACCAGTAGATGGACCGCCACGTTGTGTATCAATCACAACGAGAGGTTGCTCAGTCATACCTGAAAGCCCGATTGCTTCCATCATCAATGACAGACCAGGACCTGCAGACGCTGTGAACGAACGCACACCACCAAAGTTTGCGCCAATTGCCATCGTCGCTGCAGCAATTTCATCTTCTGTTTGAATAACTGCACCACCGAATTTCGGCAATTTTTTAATAAGATATTCCATAATTTCTGATGCAGGGGTAATTGGGTATGCTGCCATAAAGCGTGTCCCAGCAGCTAGTGCACCAAGTGCTACTGCATCATTGCCGATCATAAACATACGGCGTTTACCATCAGCTGGTGCTAATGCCCACTCACCAATTCGATCGCCTAATAGTTCATTCATCATTTCATGACCGCGTGCAATAGCTTCCATGTTTTTCTGAACAACTTCTTCACCTTTTTTACCGAAGATGTCATCCACAACATTTTGGAACACAGCATCTTCTAAGTTTAAAAGTGAAGCGGTAGCTCCGATTGCAACCATGTTTTTCATTAATGTTGTACCAAGCTCTGCCGCTACCTCTGTGAACGGTACAGCAAATAATGGTGCTTTTGAATCTTCAGGCTTTACTGGTTCAAATTTTGCATCAGCTAAAATAATACCTTTTTCTGTTAGTTCTTTATAATTGACGTCGATTGTTTCTTGATCGAACGCCACTAAAATATCTAAATCATCCGCAATAGAACGTACTTCTGTTGGACGAACTGTAATTTTATTATTAGTGTGGCCACCTTTTATACGAGAAGAGAAGTGACGATAACCGTATAGGAAATAACCTAGACGATTCATTGCCATCGAGAAAATCTCACCTGTACTCTCGATCCCTTCACCTTGTTGCCCACCGACTTTCCACGAAAGCTGATGTAACATCTCAACAACTCCTTAAAATCCAATGTATACTATTATTTTTTTCCTTCATAAGTTTAACACGAAGAAACGGTCTACACTATTGTTATTCAATGAATTAGGCGAAATTCAGACCTTTGACTGAAAATATCGTTCAAAAAGTTGTAATTTTCAAATCAATTAAATATAAAAATGAACGCACTGATTCGCTGTACATTGTTTAGTATTATTTTATTGGATTTAAGTAATACAAATTGTTTGAGAATTGTTTGAGTGCCTGGCACTTTTGGTGGGCACTTTCCGCCGACATAACATAAGCCGCAACCATCGCTAACGGGCGATTGGTTGCGGCTTATGTTATGTGTATGCTGAGCAGGAGTTTACTTCGCTCCTCCCCTCTAAATATTCAAATATTCAGAATCGTTTTGGTGCCTGGCACTTAGAATGGCACTTAAAATCGGTGGGGTTGCCCCCACCGATTAAAGTTCTACTTTATTATCGAACACGTTTTTCTACTAGCAACTTTAAGGCTGTACGTTCTTCACCAGCAATTAAAATATCGGCAAACGCCGGAGCGCAAATTAAATCTGTACCACTTGGCGCTACAAATCCGCGTGCAATAGCCACTGCTTTTACGGCTTGGTTAAGTGCACCTGCCCCAACTGCCTGCATTTCTGCTTGCCCTTTTTCTCTGATTACCGCGACTAATGCACCTGCAACTGAATTTGGATTAGAGCGTGACGATACTTTTAATGAATCCACAATTATTCCTCCCCGTTTCGCGAATAGTGTTTACGCTCAACAACTCATGTCCCCCTTTATTTTGGACCTCAAGTTATTGTCGATAGGTCATTTTATGCTCGACAAATTGAAAATAGACTATTTTCATTTTTTATATATTAGAAAGTCATAAAATTCACGCTACTTTTCTTCATTACAACAACTTTATCCACATAAAAACTACTGCACAAAACCTTTGCACAGTAGTTTTTCAAATTACCCTTGAAACGGATAATCTTCATTAATATATATTCTTTCACAGTGAAGAGCTTTCCCTGTCTTATCATCAATATCAACAAAAAAGCCACTTAACACATCACGGCCCTTTTTCGGTACTTCAAAACGGGATGGCATATTTGTTTGGAACTTATAAATGACACTTTCCTTTGTCATCCCTAAAATTTCATCATAAGGGCCTGTCATGCCGACGTCTGTAATATAAGCAGTACCATTAGGATAAATACGTGCATCCGCTGTTTGCACATGCGTATGAGTCCCAACAACGGCTGATGCCTTACCATCCAAGTGCCAGCCAAGTGCGATTTTTTCACTTGTCGCTTCTGCATGGAAATCCACAAAGACAAGCGGCGAAGTTTTATGCGCTTCTTCGATTAATTCCTCTGCCATTGCAAATGGATCTTCGTGCGGTGGCAAAAATACACGACCGTGTAAATTGATTACCGATAACGTAACGCCCTTTTTCGAAATTTGCACCATACCCTTACCAGGCGCCTCTGGTGAAAAGTTCGCTGGACGAATTAAATACTCGGCATCATCAATAAAATCAAAAATATCTTTGTTATCCCAAGTGTGGTTCCCCATCGTAATAACATCTACACCCATTTGTAATAAGTCATTATAAATATTGCGTGTAATACCACGACCTGCTGCTGCATTTTCACCATTGGCAATAACGACATCTGCACTGTACTTCTTTTTTAATCGTGGTAAATATTTTTCTACCGCATCTCGGCCAATTGAACCGACGATATCTCCAATAAATAGTACTTTCATTTTTCAAAACCACTCTTTCTTTCAATAACACTCATTAGAGTTTACCATTTTATCTTCATCTACCGCAAAAATAAAGGGAAAAATCATATCCGATTTTATTATTTTGATGATGACTGAAGGATTCTTTAGCTTTTCACGCACGAATGTTGTTATTCGTGGATTTACGTTCGCTTGCACTGGCTCTACAAAAGTACTGACAATAACCGAAAAACTTCGTTCAACGAAATAGTTAATGACATTGTTCTCTATATTGGATATGTCCAACGCCATTTCAAGACAAGCTACAAATCTTACTAAAAATATTTCTTTCGCAACTGGTTATTTCTAAGCAAAGAAAACGTTTAGTGACGGGCAATAACTCGCTTTAAGTGTAGTAAAATAGTACGCGTTGTTATCGGTTGGAATATAAAGTTGCCAATAAAAATAACAGTGATCGTCCATATAGAAATGCAGACAGCTGCAACAAGCCATGCTCCGACAGTTGCTATATGTAATTCAATGAAGAACAGAAACGGAAAGGCTGCAACAAAAGCCAAAATACCATTAATGGCAAGTTTTTTAAGTGTAACAAATATTGACCCCTTTAATATTACTTTAGAGGTATAAAGCATTAAATCGCACGTTCGATATACATACGAACATAGCGTACCGATTAAGATTCCTTCAACACCTATAAATTGAACTAAAATAAAGGAGACACAAAAGCTAATAGCCGCTTCGATAATAGCACGAATTTTTGTCTCTTTGAAATGTCCAGCCGAATTGACTAATGTAGTGGCAGGAATTCGAAGCGCATTGGCAATGCCACCAATGACCAAAAGTGTCGCTAGCCCCGGTCTTATATAGTTTGCATCGTCAATACCCGCTGTATAGACTGTCATAAATGGTAAAATTAAAATAGCTGTACATGTATAACAGAAGGCAACGACTGCAAAAAACACATATTCAAAATGATGAAAATGCCTTTGTAGTGCCTCTCGATCTTCTTTTACAAGTATATCCCCAAAGGCCGCTAACATCGCTCCTGAAAAAGCTGAAATAAACAATGTCACTCCATTAGATACCATATTGTACACCGTAAATACACTAACCTCTGTAAGCCCAAGAAAAATAGAAATTAATATAATCGGTGTGTTAAACACAACTAATGAAGCAATTTGATGGATAAAAGCATCCCATTTTTGACTAATTGCTGGCGTATTGGGTTTGACACTACTATTGAAATACGGATATTTTTTTTGGACATATACTTTTAAAAAAAGAATATCTAGTAATAATAAAATGCTAGCACTACCAACAACTATAACAATGGAATAACCAAGCGTAAGTAAAGCATAGGAAAGTATTGTACTAGCAATCAATAAAGCTGTTTGAATACGGAAAATAATATAGCTTTTTTGATCTGCTGTTAGAAGTACTAAATATTTACCAATTAAAAAATACTCCCATACGCCACTGAGACCGAGCACAAGCACCAAATAAAAGGCAGTAAGTGGGCTGATTTCTTTGCTTACGAGTAATGGATAGCCGATTGCTAAAAGGGCTACTAAAACAACAAATATCGTGCCCGACCGTCTGTAAAAATAGTGAGTAGCAGACAGAATGCCGTTTATCTGGTCTTTATCATTCATTGCCAAAGGTTTATATAGTGCAGCGATGGAAGCACTGCCCGCTCCCGCTTCTACAATTCTTAAGTAACTTAAAAAATACTTAATTGATGTAACAAGTCCATTCGTAGCGGAGCCGTAAGTTGTCATAAATAAACGAGGCATAATAAAATTAATAATTGCCGTAACAATTTGCAACGTCACATTGGAAAATAAATTTAACATAATTTTCTTTGTTCGCATTATTCACGTCTATTTCGTTTCAAAGTTTCATTGCCTTGTGTTACAGATTTCAATTGATGATTTAAACCACGCGCTTGTTTTACAATGCCACGATTATCAATCGGTACCATCATACTTAAAAATGGCATTGGCTCACCTCCCTGCCATCCTTCTCTCCTGATTTTTCTGAAGCGTTAAGGCAAACATAATGAACATAATATGAAAAGGGAAATAGTCCATTACAATTGAATCTAAGACAATGTTGGCAATTAACATTATATAGAGTGGTATTGCGTTGATCGCAAATAGTTGAAAGGTTATTTCTTTACTAGTACCAATATTTTGACGAAGAACTTGATTGAGGCTGAAGATGTATAGTAGTGCAAGTACAATTCCTATCAGCCCTAGATAATAAGGCGTTGATAAGTATATTGTATGGGCCATTTTTTCCTTAGAGAAACTCGTTCCAAAACCCGCCCCCACAAGGAATATTTTAGTGCTTTGTAAAATTTCCGCGGCAAACATATGCCAACTACTTAATCGCCCAGTCGTAATAGCATCGGTTGACGTCCCTGCTCCAAAAAAACGAATCTTATATATTTCGATTAATTTCTCGTAAAAGAAAAACAGAACAACACTACAAATCGCGATAATAAACGAAGCAAACTTCAATGCTGTTTTTACATTGTTTTTTACAAATATGATAAACGTTAATAAAATGAATGCGATACATGTGATGATAAACATTTTGGAAAACGTAAAAACGCCAAAAACTGCTAATATCATGATGAACACAATCGGTTTAACTTCCTTTTTGCTATCGTAATAAAAAAGGACTAATAAGCAAGTAATGGCGATAAGTATTTGCAAACTAAAATAATTCGGATCTAAATCTAAACCTGTAAACCTTGTATTTAAAGTACTTGTTGTCTTTACTGTATTGACAATTGTCATTGACTGAATAAAGCTGTCAATCTCTTGCACAGAAAAGCTTATCCAACGAACAATGGCAGCAGCTAATAAACCTGTCGCATAGACATACGTATATCTTTTAAAATAGGTGTTTGAATCGATAAACACCACTGCAAAAAAGATCACACTATAATTCAATACAAAACCCAACACTTCGATTAAATTGCCATGATTAAACAGCGTTGCCCCTACGGCAAAGCACCCAAATAACGCATAAGTGATGACTAACCGTGTTGAAATACTTTTGTTTAGCATAAAAAGAGTGATTAGACTTAACACTATATATACAAAACTAAGCACGACAAAAAGCGAATAGCTTGTTAAATCGAACTTGATGACATACACCCATGAAATAAAAAACAGCAAATATTCTACTCGATGTGGTTGTTTATCTAACAACATTGCGGTCATTATGAAAAGCATAAAAACGACAAGAAATAAATTACTACCCGTATACATTTTTAATACGACAAATATACTGGAAACAATACAAATTAAAATACTGACATGAATATTTTTCACTGTCATTGGCGATCAAACTCCAATACTAATTGCTCCTGCGCCTTTTGATTCGTATAACGGTTTTCTAGAATATATTGTTTCATCTTCTGGAGACTTCCCTCATCGGTGATTACACTGGCAATGACTGCAGAAATATTCTCTATATCCTCATCTGTTATCAATCCGTTCATCCCGTCTCGTATTTGTTCACCTGCAGCCGCATAATTCGTCGTAATAACAGGCGTTGCTAATATTAAAGCCTCTGCCACTACCATCGGATATCCTTCATATGCGGAAGTTAAAATAAGGGCATCACTTTGTTGTATAAATGGATAAGGATTATGACATTCGCCAACAAATTCAACGACATCAGCAACACCTAAATCTAGCGCTAATTTTTTATTATAAAGTAGGTCTGGTCCATCCCCGATAATTCGCCAATGGAATCGCTGGATAGACGACCCCTTTAAAAGTTTACAGATGTGTGGAATAAGGTCGAACCTTTTTGTAGCATTATCCATTCTTCCAACGGATACGAAATCCATCCTTCCTTTATCAAATGGCGTAAACTGTGTTGCCAATTCCTCTATTTCTGCTGTTGGAAAGAAATTGTAGACAACTTGTATTTTATGTTGATATTGAGGGAGAAATAGCAGCAATTTTTGCTTACAGGCTTCAGAAACACAAATTAATCTATCGAAATTTTGATAGGTTTTGACACAAATTTTGTAATTGAAGTTTGCTCTTAGTGGATCGGTATGTATCCATGCAAACTTTTTATCTGCTTGTACATAATGATCAACAAATAAATTGGTTCCTTGATTGAAATAACTATTCGGTGCGTCATTAAAATAAGAAATGGCAATATGATATTGTGTATGATGACGATGCCTCTTAAAAAGAAGTGCATAAAAATTGTTAGAGCCTATCAATCGAACGATGACCATACACAATATTCTAAGGATGATATGCCACAAGTTTTTGCGCTGTTTCACTAGATAAAATGGTGTGGCAATGAGTTGTAATAATAAGCCTCCACTATTTACATGTACATTCGAGGGGATGTCTTTTATAAGTTCCCCTTTACCGAATGTAAACACATCGATTTCATATTGCTTATCAACGCTCATTTCTTTCAGCGTATTGATTAAAGCTTTTTGAATACCACCCATCTGAAAATTTTGCGCAACAAATAATATCTTCATAGCGTATAAAATCCCCCTAGCAGTCCAATATTACGCTAATTTCAGTCATTACTATAAATTGCTGTATAGGGTAATAATGCGCTTCTCCATTTCCCCCCAGCTATACTGTTCCTCGTATAATAACTTCATTTTGCGTGATATTTCAGGCCAATCTTTTTTGCGCTCTATTAGCTTTTCAATCGCTCGTTGTAGACTCTCTTGAGTAAAATCAATTAGCTCACCTATATTATTTTCTGCCACTACTTCAGACATGCCAGTGTTTTTCACCATAATTAAAGGCTTGCCAAGCATGAGCGCCTCGTAAAATTTATTTGGTGCTGCGTAATAATGATTGGAAACTTCAGGATCGTAAATGGCAGTCATTATGTCACAACTTTTTTCTAATGCTAGTGTTTTTTCATATGGAATTTTTCCATAAAATACGATGTTGTCATATTGCTGTGCTGTCTGTGCCAATTCGTCGGCAAGGTTACCAAACCCACCAATATGTAATTCATAACGCGGATTATTTTTTACAATATCCACCAGTTCCTTAATGAGCCTTTTATTTGCCAGGATACCGACATAGGCGATCTTTACTTTTTCCTGATTTAAATTTTCAATATCATTTAGATGCACATGTAGTGGGGTATTGTAAATCACTTCTATTTTTTTAGGAGAGGCTTTAGCTATTTGACCTCTGCGCTTTTCTGTACAAATGATAACCGCATCCACACTATTTAATAGCGCAATATCTATTTTTTCAACTAGTTTGCCAATAATGGCTGGTCCATGAAAGGGGGCAGTCACGGAGTCAAACATATCATAAATGACTTTTTTTCGAAGTATTTTCCCACAGATCGTGCCAATGAGTGCTGTATCAAAATCACAAGCATGTATAATATCATACGTATGTTTATGTTGAAGTAGCCATTTGAATAGCTTTAGTTGAAAGCGTATAAGCGGGAAAAAATTCTTTTTAAAACCGCCACCGAAAGTAGCAGGGATGCCAAATCTTGTGATTTTAATGGCATGAGCTCGCTTCAAAAACTGCACTCTTGCTTTATATTTACTATCTCTGTCCCAAGCTAAAATTTGAACATACCAGTTATTTTTCATAAGGCTGTCCACTTCTTTTTCAACTCTTGGATCTGGAGAAATTGGATTGCTTCGCATAAAAACAACTCTCATCCCACATTGTCCCCCTAAATGTTTAATACCTACTATCGTACAATCATTTTTATGGCGTTGCTGTTGTCATCTTGCTTCATCATTTTTTCTTAGCCCTAAATAACTGCCAACTTTTTTTAGTGAAATGATCTTCTGGTTCATAAACTATAAAAGGTTGATTATTGATAATTCGTTCATTGTTTTCTAAAAAAACATCTATTGCATCCAATTGTTTTTCCTTCTCCAAAAATCGAAGACCTTTCTCAAATAAAAATGGACGTGACTTGACGTTATGCACATCCGACCCATATGTATGGACAAGGTTCGACCGAACTAATTGCAAGGAAAGCTGTTGAATAGACTTGCCAAACTTACCGGCTAAACTCCCTGCTGTAATTTGGGCTAGTGCCCCCTCCCGTATAAGTTGCTCCAATGTAGTTGGATTTTTCGCAATCGTAGCATTAAGTTCTGGATGTGCAATAATCGGTGTTACACCTGCTGTTAATAAGTTGTAAATGATAGAGCTAGTATAAGTTGGGATAAAACCTGAAGGAAGCTCTAGTAACATATAATCCGATTGGGCTAATGTAAGTAGCTGGCCGTTTTCATAAAGCTCAACTATATTACCTGCCAATCTCACCTCATGCCCTAGACAAAGTGTTAACGGCATATTCCGTCTGTCAATTTCCTGTTGGAATTGAGCAATTTGTTCATTTACTACATGGCAAGGGACATGATAGAGAGGGTGCAGTGCATGTGACGTAGAAATAATCGTTGTAATGCCTTCTGCTATAGCTTGTTCAAATAATTGGAATGTCTCCTCCGTTGTTTCAGGACCATCATCGACATTCAATAAAATATGACTGTGAATATCTATCACTACGATTCACTTCCTTATCTACGCACATTTACTAATGGTAATATTGATCATAATATTCACCGAGCGGTATTTTATAATTGTTTAAAACTACACCTAAAATATTGGCCTTTGATGCCTCTAAACTAATTTTGGCTTTTAGCACACTCGCATTTTCCACGGCGCCGCTATTAACGATTAGCAGAGTTCCATCACATTTATTGGACAAAATTTGTGCATCCGTTACAGATAACAGTGGCGGCGCATCAAAAATAATCATGTCAAAATCATTGATTAGTTGCCTAATTACACTATCCATTGCTTTGGATGATAGTAATTCAGCTGGGTTAGGTGGAATCGGTCCACTCGTCAAAACAAAAAGATTCGGAATATCTGTACTATTTAAAACATCTGATAGGTCATATTGTGTTGTCAATAAATTTGACAGACCTCTTATATTTTGTAAGCGAAACGTATAATGCATGGTTGGTTTTCGTAAATCGGCATCGACAATACAAACTTTTTTCCCTTCTTGTGCAAATACAACGCCTAAATTAGCTACATTCGTCGATTTACCTTCTCCTGGCGTAGCTGAAGTCACTAAGATTGATTTTATTTCTTGGTCTGGCATCGCAAAAGTAATATTTGTTCGGATAGTACGAAATTGCTCTGAAACAAAGGAATTTCTGTTACCAACTGTTACAAGTTTTCTCCCCATTTTTCTTAAATTTTTTTTATTCGCTCTTTTTTCTTGAGACATCGATACACCCTCCTTACATTATGGAATTCCATCGTATATATGTTTTAGGTTGCATCGTTCATTTTGCTGACGATGCCAATAATCGGTAATCCAATCTTTTCTTCAATATCTTGCTCTGTTTTAACGGTTGTATCGAAACATTCTAGCAATAAAGCAAAGCCGGCACTTACTATCAAGCCAATTATTGTTACTGCCACAATATATAAAGTTTTGTTAGGAGCAACGGGCTCAGGCTTATCATCTAATTTTGCTACTGACAAAATATTAATATTGTCTATTGTCATTAACACTTGAATCTCCTCTTGAAAGACATCAGCTACTGTATTTGCAATATCGACTGCCATGTCAGGCTTTTTATCGCGCACCGCAATATTGACAACTTGAGAATTACTAGCGTTCGATACGGTTATCTGTTCCTTTAATTTTTCAGGCGTACTATTTAAATTAAGTTGACTAATAACTTTCGATAAAATAGCAGGACTTTGAATGATGACATTATACGTATTAATCAACCGTAAATCTGTTTCAACTTGCTGGATAGCTAACGGAGATTGATCGTTACTTTTTTGATTGATTAAAAGCTGTGTTTCCGCCTCATAGGTTGGTTTAATAATGAAGTAACTAAGAAATGCCGTAATCAATGCTAGGAAGAGTGCAAAACTCATAATAAAAAGCAATTGCTTTCGTACTATTTTCAATACTTCTTGTAATGTGATTGTTTCTTGCAACACCCTTCACCCCTCGACATAACATATGCTTGCTATACTATATTCTTTTGTTGTCACTAGGAATTTTTTCAAAAAGTTTTATGGCCTATTATATTATCGCTATTACCCTTTTATTCATGTTGAAACAAGAGGATACTCATTACATAGTTGTATAAGAAAAAGTGTTAGATTGTCTGCCATCAATCTAACACTTTTTCTATGGTGCTTCTTATGTTTTTTGCTGGAGAAGATGAAATGATTTTATGTGCTCTTCATTCTTTAATAGAAAGAGGCCCCCCTTGACCAAAGTCAAGAGGAGCCATCTCATGTATTATTATTTAGCATACTCCACTGCACGTGTTTCACGGATAACGGTTACTTTAATATGCCCTGGATAATCTAGTTCTTCTTCAATACGCTTACGAATATCACGTGCAAGTCGATGTGATGCTAGGTCATCAATTTTTTCTGGTTGAACGATAATACGGATTTCACGACCCGCTTGGATAGCATATGATTTTTCTACGCCATCATAGCTTTCAGAAATCTCTTCTAATTTTTCAAGTCTGCGAATATAGTTTTCCAGAGTCTCACTTCGAGCACCTGGGCGAGCTGCTGATAATGCGTCTGCAGCAGCAACTAATACCGCAATAACAGATGTTGCTTCAGTATCACCATGGTGAGAAGCAATACTATTAATTACAACAGGATGTTCTTTATATTTCGTAGCTAATTCCACGCCAATTTCAACATGGCTACCTTCAACTTCGTGGTCGATTGCTTTCCCTATATCATGCAATAAACCTGCACGACGGGCTAATGCTACATCTTCACCAAGCTCTGCAGCTAGTAAACCTGCTAAATGCGCAACCTCCACTGAATGTTTTAGGACGTTTTGACCGTAGCTTGTACGATATTTCATGCGACCTAAAATCTTCATTAAATCTGGATGTAGATTGTGGATACCGATTTCAAATGTCGTTTGTTCCCCTGTTTCACGAATTTGTTCATCTACCTCACGGCGAGATTTTTCAACCATTTCTTCGATGCGAGCAGGGTGAATACGCCCATCCTGTACCAGCTTTTCAAGTGCAAGTCGAGCCGTTTCCCGACGAATTGGATCAAAACCAGATAAAATAACCGCTTCTGGCGTATCATCAATAATCAAATCGATACCTGTTAACGTTTCAAGTGTGCGGATATTTCGACCTTCCCTACCAATAATACGGCCTTTCATTTCATCATTTGGCAAGTTTACAACGGAGACTGTCGTTTCTGCTACATGGTCTGCAGCAAAGCGTTGCAACGCCAGTGATAAAATTTCACGTGCTTTTTTATCAGATTCTTCTTTCACACGCATTTCAGATTCCTTCGTCATGACAGCAATATCAGTTGCTAGCTCTTTCTCTACTTCGCTTAAGATAATAGCCTTGGCTTCATCTCTTGTTAAAGCAGAAATGCGCTCCAGTTCTGTTTTTTGCGTTACAACGAGCTCGTCCACTTTGCTCTCCATCTGTTCAATATGCTGTTGTCTTTCAGCTAGAGCCTGTTCCTTACGCTCCAAGCCGGCTTCTCTCTTATTTAGAGCATCATCCTTGCGATCAAGATTTTCTTCTCTTTGCAATAAACGGTTCTCTTGTTTTTGAAGTTCTAAACGACGGTCACGAATGTCATTTTCTGCTTCAGTTCGAAATTTGTGAGTTTCATCTTTGGCTTCAAGTAGTGCTTCTTTCTTTAATGCCTCCGCTTCTCGTTTTCCTTCTTCAACGATTGTTTCAGCGACATGTTTAGCACCAGTGATTTTTGAGTCATTCACTTTTTTCATGTAGATATAGCTAACAGCGGCACCAACGATGAGTCCAAGCAAAGCGGAGATGATAGTAATTCCATCCATATGAACACCTCCTCTTGCTATTTGGGTAATACAGTTTCAGTCGGCGCATACAAAAAAATGTACTGCCTATTTTAAAGTCATAATTCAGAAATTATACATATTTAATTGTATAGCTAGCCTCAGGCTCTGTCAAGGATAGACGGGCATCTGTTCGCCTATCGCCAAGAAAAAAAGTAAGTCATATCCATATGATGTATTTATTAACTGTTACTTTTGAGCTAGATAAAAGACCTTCTCACTTTAAATTTCTGTCTATTCAGTACAAAGGGTACAATACAATTATTACCACAATTAGCGTCATCTTAACACCATTATTTGTACTTTCTTTGACAAATGAACATTCGCTCTATTTGTAAAAAGCCAAACAATACTACTTTAAAATTTTGACGCATCCTATTAGCTAAACTTTAGCAGACTATCAAACCCGATTCATTCTATGCAACTACTAATGAAGAGTAAAATAATGTTAGATTGACTGCCATCATTCTAACACTTTTTTGCTTCGCCGTTAATGTGCGCTGCGGCTTACTGTGCGTTATGAGCAGGAGTTACCGCCCTTGCTACCAACAACTAGTCTTTCCCTCACAATATACTTTAGTAAGCGTTCGCACTAAAGTAAAAAGACTGGAGACCCACTTGAAAAACTTCAAGGTGGTCTCCAGTCTTTATCGTTTTCACCTCTTTAGCGTAAAAACGTTGGAAGATTATTTTTCATCTTCAAGAAGAAGCATTAACTCTTCATCCATTTCCTCGTCATCATGTGCAGCAATTGTATACGATTGTGCGGCGATGCCGTAAGAAGAGCGAATTTTATTTGCAATTTCCTCTAAAACAGCAGGATTTTCTTTTAAATATTGTTTTGCGTTTTCACGTCCTTGGCCTAGACGCTCATCACCGTAAGCATACCAAGATCCACTTTTTTGCACGATGTCTAATTCTACACCTAAATCGACCGTTTCGCCCTCTTTTGAGATCCCTTCACCATACATAATATCAACTTCAGCTGTACGGAAAGGAGGTGCCACTTTATTTTTCACAATTTTAATTTTCGTACGGTTACCCATAATGTCATTACCTTGTTTGATCGCTTCTGCACGGCGTACTTCTAAACGTACCGAACTATAGAATTTTAACGCACGACCACCAGGCGTTGTTTCCGGGTTACCGAACATAACACCAATTTTTTCACGAATTTGGTTAATGAAAATAGCGATTGTTTTGGATTTATTAATAGCACCTGAAAGCTTACGTAATGCTTGAGACATTAAACGAGCTTGTAAACCAACGTGAGAGTCACCCATATCGCCTTCGATTTCAGCTTTTGGTACTAGTGCTGCAACAGAGTCAATAACGATAATATCAATCGCACCACTACGCACTAATGCTTCTGCAATTTCAAGTGCCTGCTCACCCGTATCTGGTTGTGATAATAACAGTTCATCAATATTTACGCCTAATTTTTGAGCATAAATTGGGTCTAACGCATGCTCAGCATCGATAAATGCAGCTTGTCCACCCTTTGCTTGTACTTCAGCAATGGCATGTAAGGCAACTGTTGTTTTACCTGATGATTCTGGACCATATACTTCAATAATACGTCCACGAGGATAGCCACCAACACCTAATGCTGCATCAAGCGCTAACGAACCACTTGAAGACGTAGCAATTTCTAAATCTGTTTTTTCGCCTAGCTTCATAATAGAGCCTTTACCGAAATTCTTTTCAATTTGTTTTAACGCCTGTTCTAAGGCTGCTTTACGATCACTCATTATTTTTCCTCCTTCGAAACTGTTCACTGTTTTTGTCTATCTCTACTATACTTGTTTTTTTGAGAAGACGCAAGAAAAAAGCGAACATTTATTCTGTTTTACTGCAAAATAAAAATTTGGATAAGTTTTTCCTACCCAAATTCCCATTTTCAACTATTATCTATAACGCCACGAGGGTAAGCCTTCACTATCTACTAACATGCACAGTGCATTTATACAGATGGAACCTAATTGCACTTACGTAGCAAGTATATTAAAAGCGCTTCTTATAACCTCGTTCTGCTAATTGCTGCATTAAATAATGCAACGTAAATTTAACGGCACGTAAGCGATTGGTATTGCGCATACCAGATAAATGCAATAAATACGTTATTGGTTCTTCGTCACCTATCGCCATGCCTATCCATACTGTACCAACAGGTTGATGGTCATGCGCTGTAGGCCCAGCCGCTCCCGTTAAGCCAATACCGATCGATGTACCGAATTTTTCACGCACCGCGCTTGCCATTGCAGCAGCACATTCACTGCTTACAATTCCATGTTTATCTAATAGTTGTTGCGAAATACCAAGCTGTTTTACTTTGGCATCTTCCGTATAGGTTACAACGCCTCCTATAAGGGCGCTGCCTACGCCTGGAATCTCTGCAAGCTCCGATTGAAATAAGCCTGCTGTTAAACTTTCGGCCGCAGAAATCGTTAAGTGATTGTCTTGCAACATTTCTACCGTTTTTGAAGCAAGTGAATCGTCATTTATGCCATATTGAAAATCACCAACAATGGTGCGAATTTCTTCCACTTTTGCATCAATAAGCTGTTGGGCTTCCTGCTCAGATTGTGCCTTTGCAGTGACACGTAAAGTTACTTCTCCATCAGCCGCTAACGGTGCAACAGTTGGATTTGTTTGTCTATCTAGAATATCTTGCACACGCACTTCTAACTCGGCTTCTCCAATGCCATAAAAACGCATGACGTGGGACACGATGACACCACCATCATTTAGCATTGTTCCAAGCATTGGCTTTGCTTCAAATTGGAACATCGGCTCCAATTCTTTTGGAGGGCCAGGGAGTAATATGTAGGTATGCTGATCCTTTGTCAAAATCATCCCTGGTGCCATACCATGATGATTCGCAAGCACCTCGCTACCTGCTAATACAAGCGCCTGTTTACGGTTATTATCCGTCATGGCGATGCCTCTTTTTGCAAAAAATTGCTCAATGTAGGTTAATGCAACTTGATCGATGACAAGATCCAGACCAAGATGACGAGCAATTGTCTCTTTCGTCAAGTCATCTTTTGTAGGTCCTAAACCACCTGAAAAAATGATAAGATCTGCGCGAGACTCCGCTATGCTAATGGCCTCTTCTAACCGTTTTGCATTATCGCCAACAACGGTATGATAAAACACATTAATTCCTAACTCAGAAAGCTGATTGGAAATAAACTTTGCATTTGTATTTGATATCTGTCCAAGTAATAACTCTGAGCCGACTGCAAGGATTTCAGCATTCATGATCCACAAGACCTTTCTTATTTAGATTCAAGCAATACACGACGATTTAGATAGAAATAATCCCATCCAGACCATAATGTAAAGAATAATGCAATATAGAGCATAATTGTATCAAATGGGATACCGAAAATCACAAAAATTGTATTGTGTAGAAGGGCTGCCGCAATAGCAACAATTTGTGCCCATGTTTTAATCTTGCCAAGCTGATTCGCCGCTACGACTTCTCCACCGCCTGCAAGAATTAAACGTAAACCCGTTACCGCAAATTCACGGCTAATAATGACAATAATTATCCATGCAGGTGCCATACCAAGCTCTACCATTAAAATAAATGCTGCAGAGACAAGTAATTTGTCCGCTAAAGGATCTAAAAATTTACCAAACGTCGTTACAAGGTTATACTTTCTCGCATAGTAACCATCTACCCAATCCGTTGTCGAGGCAATAATAAAAATAAGAGCTCCTACAAAATGATGCACTGGCATTTCTGCACTAAATAATGTCATTGTTCCCCAGCCGAAATCAAACATCATCACAATGACAAAGAACGGAATAAGTAAGATACGTGAAATGGTAATTTTATTTGGAATATTCATTTTTCTAACACCTTTCATGATGAAAGAAAGTAGTCATCATAGGATGACTACTGTTCTTTATTGAAATTGACGACAATATTTTGCGTAACGATTTGCTGCGTGTACGTTAAAAGTTCGTCATTAATATAAACCTTAGCTTGTGTTGAATTACCTAAACGGATACGTGCATAGCTTTGCGCTGTTGCATCAAACTCTACTACTTCACCAGCGTTATAGACACGTGTTTCTGCTAATAATTCTTGTTGCTGTTGGTCTCGAATACCAATAAATGTTGGACCTGATACTTCAATACGAATTTTAAATGTATCCGTACCTGTTAATGAATAAGATGTTGTAGCCCCATCTGCTTCGATTGTACCTGCTGAAATCGTTTGCTTAACCTCATCAGTTTTACTTTCATCTTTACTTTCATCTGGTGTTACTTCGTCTTTTTGGTCTTTATTTGCATTCGCTTGCGCTTTTTTATCTTCTTCCTCTTTATCTTTTTCACTATCGATTGGTTTTGGTTTTTTATCGTACTCCATTACTGGTGGTGCGTCATTACTTTCACCCGTTCCTGAGTTGCTTCTAGATTGAAATAGAACCCAAATGGCCACGATAATAACGATAATAAATAAAGCGACAATGACTTTTGGCATAGCCTCCATCATTTTATTCGAAGGGGTTTTTGAAACCTTTCTTCTAGTTGAAGTTTGAGTTAACGATTGGCTAACTTGGTCGTTCGGTGTACCTGGTAATTCACCTTTGTAGGTCTCTAAAATTTCCTCAGGATTTAACCCAACAGCCTCTGCATATTGTTTAATAAAAGCTCGTACATAAAACGAACCTGGCATAATTGAATAATTGCCTTCTTCAATACCTACTAAATAACGTTTTTGAATTTTTGTTATTTCTTGTAAATCGTCTAAGCTGTAGCCTTTAGACAGTCTCGCCTCTTTCAGTCGAGTCCCTAATTCCGCCACTAATAACACCTACTTTAATATCAAATTAAAAATTAAATCCTCCAAATGAATCGGATTCGGACATCATATGATTTTTTTCCATTATTTCATAAGTGATTTCTTCATCTGGGTGATGACGTAGTTCAATGATATAATCAAAATCCTCAATCTTATATTCAGAATGCTGAACAAACATATCAGGATGCTCTACTACTTTAATAGAAGGCATATTCATCATTTCACGCACTAGTTGTAAATGTCGCTCATCTGAAGATCGACGTGTCACAATACCGTCCAATATAAAAATATTGTTGTCACTGAATTCATCGCCTGCGAGCTTATTACGAATAGTTTGCTTAATCATTGTAGATGATAAAAAAATCCACTTTTTGTTGGCACAAACACTTGCCGCAACAATCGACTCCGTTTTACCAACACGAGGCATCCCACGTATTCCAATCAGTTTATGACCTTCCTTTTTAAAAAGTTCTGCCATAAAGTCCACTAAAATACCAAGTTCATCTCGTACGAAGCGGAAGGTATTTTTTTCATCTGCATCACGAGGAATATAATGACCATGCCTGATAGCTAATCGATCGCGAAGTTTAGGTTGTCGAAATTTCGTTACGTGGATATGTTCCATTGTCGAAACAATTGTACGGAAACGTTCAATTGCTTCATCGTTGTCTGTATGCACTAACATACCACGTCGATCTTCATCGACACCGTTGATTGATATAATATTGACACGAAGCATCCCTAAAAGTGAAGCAATATCTCCTAATAATCCAGGGCGATTCACCTGAATTTCATATTCAAAGTACCAATCGCTCAAACACACTCGTTCCCTTCCTATTAGTTAACGTAAAAAATCTTTTATAAGTTCCATCATAGCTGATTTTTTATGTAATGGAAAGTTAGAATACATGGAATTACCGCGTTATTTTTAAATTCTTTCTAATTTTTTTTAAGCTATTGAAAATAGACTTACATACGTTCCCTTTTCTAGGCCATTATCGCTTCTTAATATAGAAAAAAGAGGAGAGTAGCTCTCCTCTTTTTTTATTGTACATGTTTATTTTGCACAAGTTTTACGACACAATTCGCCAATGCATGTTTTTCATCATCAGAGGCAACGCCCCATAAATCCGACAGCACTCGCTCTTGTTCATTTTTAGGGTCGACATTATTCGCTAAATATTCGCCGATTTGGACAGCAGCCTGTTGAATCATTTTCTTTGGCATACCGCTTGATTCAGCTTGCATAACGTTTTGTCCTAAAAAAGATGTCCATTTTTGCCAGTTTTCTAAAATGGTCATATGTTTCCTCCTCCTTTACACATGTAGTATGTGCAAAAAAGAAATTTTATATGTACCAGCCACCATTTAATCGAATGATTTGTCCTGTGACATAATCCGCTTTGCCTGATAAGTAGAAACGAACCATTTCTGCTACATCCGATGTTTGCCCGACAGCTCCTAACGGAATATCGTCTAAAATATATTGCAGCTCTTCATCACTTAAATGACTATTCATCGTAGTATTAATAAAGCCTGGCGCAATCGCATTGACGCGAATGCGAGACAATGCAGCCTCTTTAGCGTAGGATTTTACAAAAGCATGTTGTGCGCCTTTTACCGTTGCATACAGCGCTTCTCCTGCCGAGCCAGCTTCACCCCAAATCGAACCGATAAATAGTACATAGCTTACGTCATGACTGCGTAGCTTGGAAGATAACAAAGCAGTTAAGTGCATAGGGTTTTGCACATGTACACGCCATAGTGCATCCATATCCTCTAGTGTGGTATCTTCCAGCAATGAATAGTGTGCTTGACCGTTAGCAAAAACAATGGCCTGAACACTAAAAATTTCAGTGGCCAATTGTTGCGCAGCTGTTGTTTTTGTGAAATCTGCTTGGACACGCATAAATTCCTGTGCAGGAAAATCGCGTGCTAGCGTATCACATAAAGTTTGAGCCATTTGCTCATTGTTTGAATAATGCACATAGAGAGACCAGCCGTCTTGCGCCAAACTTTGGCAAATAGCACGGCCGATCTCACCTGATGCACCTAATATAAGGGCAAACTTTTTCACTAGACGCCCTTCTCTGTCGGTAAAACTTTAAATACGGTTTGTTGAGATTCACCTTGAATAGAAGTAAACGCTGTTGTTAAATCTTCAATTGTTAATTCTTCTAAAACAGGCACAACATCAAACAAATTCATGTCATTAAATGAATAACGAGTGAATTGGTTGGCAATAAATTCGATAGAATTCAATGCTCGTAAGAAGAAGCCAATTTTTTTACGCTTAATGCGTTCTAAATCCGCACTTTCAAAGTGTGCACTTTTTTCGTATTTTTGTAACTCCGCTTTTATCGCTTTTTCCAATTCATCTGGTTGAGCTGAATCAGAGCCAATCAAAGCAAAGCCAAAACCTTTTTCTAAAGTAAAGTCAAACGCATACGATTCATCGATTAAGCCCTCTTCATAAACATGCTCATAAAAGCTAGATGTACGCCCAAAAATAAGCTCTAACGCAATTTGCACTGACAGCTCATGCTTTAACATTTCACGACCAGATAAATTTGTTTCTTTTGCTTTTAAACCAATATAGACCTTTGGTTTTTGCACATCCATATTTAATGTACGTTCTTTAATGGCAACATCTGTTGGTTCTTCATCAAAGAAACGCTCAATCGGTGTTGGCTCTGGGAACTCTTTTTTGCCTTGATTTTCGCGAATGAACGCCATCATCTCTTCTGGATCAACTGCACCGATAGCAAATAACAACATATTAGACGGATGATAAAACGTGTTATAGCATGTATACAAATGGTCTGCTGTAATGCCATCAATTGATTCGATTGTTCCCGCAATATCAATTTTTACTGGGTGATGATGATACATATTTTCAATCGTGCCAAAGTATAGGCGCCAATCTGGTTGATCATCATACATTGTAATTTCCTGACCAATAATACCTTTTTCCTTATTGACTGTCGCTTCTGTAAAGTATGGCTCTTGAACGAAATTTAATAATGTTTCTGTGCTTTTATAAATATTATCTGTCGAAGAAAATAAATAGGCAGTGCGAGTGAAAGAAGTAAATGCATTCGCTGAAGCACCATATTCGCTAAACTTTTGGAACACATCGCCATCTTCTTTTTCAAACATTTTATGCTCTAAAAAGTGCGCAATGCCATCTGGTACTGTGATGCTCTCTGATTCACCAAGCGGTACAAATGTACGGTCAACCGATCCATACTTCGTTGTGAATGTCACAAATGTTTTGGAAAAGCCTTTTTTTGGTAAAATATAGACATCTAAGCCGTTCTCTAATTTTTCATAGTAAAGTGTTTCGTCTAATTGTTTGAATTCAATTGTTTTCATTGTGCGGTTTGCTCCTTTCCACTTAAGAAATAGACCGCTTCTAACTGCACTTTCTTCGCCATTTCGACCACATCTGCTTTCGTAACAGCTTGCCATTTCGTTGCCCATGCTTCAACCGAGAATTCCTCTGGTAAGTCTTTATATTGGTCAAAAATTTCAATTTGACCACGCGCAGAATCAAGCGATTCTTTTAATTGATTTGTCAGCATCGCTTTTGTTTGGTCTAATTCTAAATCTGTAATTTCCCCCGCTTGCATAACGGCCAATTGTTCTTTTATCAGATTGAATGCCTTTTCTTCATTCTTCGCCTCAATACCAGATACGACAAATAACAAACCGTAATGGGATGCATAAGAACTAGAAGCGTAGTACGCCAAACTTTCTTTTTCTCGAACATTCATAAATAATTTGGCATGCGGATAACCACCGAAAATACCGTTAAAAATTTGCATTTTAGCAAAATCTGCATCGCCAAATCGCACTGGCGTACTAAATCCAATATGCAGCTTTCCTTGCTTCATTTCTTGTTGTTCACGAACATAATCATTTTGCGGATGTTTTTGCGGCAATACAGCGGGAATCTCCTCAGCAATACGATCCTTAAATGGTAGTGTCTGTTTTAATTTTGCAACAAGCTCATCTTCATTGATGTCACCCGCAACATAAATATCAATTTTGTCGTTTGTCAGCATTGATTCGTACGCAGCGAATAAAGAAGCTGGTGTAATATTTTCAATGTCTTCGACTGTTCCGTTTGCTGAAATAGAAGCCGGCTCATTTGGGCGTAATATTTCTTGTAGACGCATCTGTGCAAAACGAGATTTATCGTCAAAAATAGATTCAATACGTTGGATAACCATTTTCTTTTCACGTTCTACAATGGATTCTTTAAAGACACCATTTTCTAGATTTGGCTCAAAAATGGCCGTATGCATAATACCTAGCACTTCATTTAAGACACTTGTATTAGCCAAATATTGATCGTTTACGGTTTCAACATTCATCAATACCGTATGCTCATTACCACGCTTCGATGTATCAAAATACAACACTGTTCCATATAAGTCATCTAAAAAACTACGAAAAGCAGCAGTTGTTGTATATTTTGCATTGCTGTGTTGCAATACATTCGTTAACACGGTACGTTCAGACGCACATTTGGCTGTTAAAGCTCTTCTCCATTTAATCGAGAAATTTACTGTTTTAAATTGGGTCGTTTGTCGGATATGCAAATTGACACCTTTTGCAAAAGGTATTGTTTTAAACATATGAAACCCTCCTATCTTTCTTAATATAACAATGTACTACAAATACTATACATGTCTATTGTCTATAATTGCAAAAAGAATCCAAAGTATGTATGGGAAAAGTGTAAATGAGCTTGTCAATTGTTACCTGTATAAGGCAAAAGACTGGGCTTGTTTGCCCAGTCTTTTGTTTACTCGCTTCATTTCTTCCGACTTTGTCCAGTAATGCAACGAATAAACATGTTGCCTGAAACTTATCGTTTGCCTTTAATATATGGTTGACCACTTGCTTTTGGTGCATTGGCTTTACCGATAAATCCTGCTAACGCCAAGATTGTTAGGACATAAGGTAAAATTTGCAAATACACTGCTGGAATATCTTGCACATACGGGATTTGGTTCCCTGCAATACTTAATGTTTGCGCTAAACCAAAGAATAATGCTGCTCCAAGTGCACCGATTGGATGCCATTTACCAAAGATCATTGCGGCAAGTGCCATAAACCCTTGACCAGCAATTGTTGCATGTGAGAAATCATTGGTAATTGTTTGCGCATATACCGCACCACCAAGACCACCAAGTGCTCCTGAAATAACAACAGCAATATAACGCATTTTATTAACTTTTACACCCATTGTATCAGCAGCCATTGGGTGTTCCCCTACTGCACGTAAACGTAATCCGAAAGGTGTTTTATAAATAATAAACCAAGCACCAATGGCTACAGCAAAGGCTAAAATCGATGTACTGTAGACATTATGGAATAATAATGGTCCAAAGAATGGAATATCCTCTAAATAAGGAATTGCAAAACGACGAATCGGTTCGTCAATCATATCTGTTTGACCTTTATCATAAATCAATTTCACAAGGAATACTGAAACAGCTAAACCTAGTAAGTTAATCGCTACCCCTGATACCGTTTGATCGGCACGGAAAGAGATTGATGCGACCGCATGTAGCAAGGAGAAAATGCCCCCGACAATAACCGCAGCCAGCATAGCTACCCATACCGTTGCAGAACCTAACTGTGGTGCAAACTCTAAATTGACAACAATACCAACAAACGCGCCGACTATCATTAAACCTTCTAGCCCGATGTTTACCACACCTGAACGTTCAGAGAAGACACCACCGATTGCAGTGAAAATTAACGGTGTCGCATAAAGAATCGCAGAAGGGATGATGAAATATAACATTTCTAAAAAGCTCATGTTATTGTCCCTCCTTTTTCTTACTTAACTTTTGTAATCCAACTCGAATAACGTAACCAGACGCTACAAAGAAGATAATTAAAGCAATAATGATTGATACAATTTCCTCTGGAATACCTGCAGCGTTCGGCATATTAAGGGCACCGTATTTTAATGAGCCAAATAATGAAGCTCCGAATACTACGCCAAGTGGTGTATTCGCACCAAGTAAGGCAACGGCAATACCGTCAAAACCAATACCTGTCCAGCCAGCTTTAATCGATGCATTTTGGAAAGTACCAAGCGCCTCCATCGCACCACCAAGACCTGCGAACATACCTGAAATTGTCATGGCTAAAATTACATTTTTATTAACGCTCATACCAGCGTATTGTGCCGCATTATGGTTAAAGCCAACAGCTTTTAACTCATAACCACGTGTCGTTTTTTCTAAAATGAACCACATAACAACAACCATTAGCAGTGCAATGAGGATCCCATAGTGAAGACTTGAGTTGTCTGTAAGCTCTCTTAAAAACGGAGAACGTAATGAAGCGGATTCATGAATGCGTTCTGTTTTAAAGCTACCATCTGACAATTTTTTAATAACAGCGTTGGCAATATAAAGCGCTGTATAGTTTAACATAATTGTCGCAATTACTTCATGCACTTTAAATTTCGCTTTTAAGAAACCTGCAATAAAGGCCCAGAATGCACCAGCTGCTGCTGCGGCTAGTAATGCCAATGGTAAGTGAATAATTTTTGGTAAATCAAATGCATAGCCTACCCATGCAGCCGCTAGCCAACCTAAAATTAATTGTCCTTCAACACCGATGTTGAATAAACCTGTACGGAAGGCAAATGCTACCGCAAGACCTGCCAAAATATAAGGTGTAATTTGACGTATTGTGTTCCCTATTGAATATGAATCTCCAAAAATACCTGTCCAAAGTGCACTATATCCTAGAATTGGATCATAGCCGCTGACTACCATCACGATAGCACCTACAATTAAACCGATAATAATAGAGATGATAGGAACGAGTATATTAATGACACGATTTGACATTAGTCGTTCCCCTCCTTCGCTATATTTGTGCTCTTTTTACTTTGCCCTGCCATTAATAAGCCAAGCTCTTGTTCTGTTGTTGCTTTTGGATTTAACTCGTCCACGATTTGCCCATCATAAATAACAGCGATACGATCTGAAACATTCATGACTTCGTCTAATTCAAATGAAATTAACAATACAGCTTTGCCTTTATCGCGCTGCTCGATTAATCGAGAGTGAATAAATTCAATAGCCCCAACGTCAAGTCCACGTGTTGGCAGTGCAGCAATCAATAGGTCTGGATTACGATCAATTTCACGACCAATAATCGCCTTTTGTTGGTTACCACCTGATAGTGCTCGTGCAGGTGTCATTTCGCCATTACCTGTACGTACGTCATATTCGTTAATAATCTGATTTGCTTTTTCTGATACTTTTTTATAGTCCATAATAAAGCCTTTAGCAATTGGTGCTTGGTAATATGTTTGCAGCGCAATATTGTGACCAATTGGGAAATCTAATACTAAACCATGCTTATGACGGTCTTGCGGGATATGCCCAACACCTTGTTCAGTAATTTTACGAGGTTTCATGTTCGTAACATCTTTGCCGTTAAACATTACTTTACCGCTTTTTACTTTACGTAAGCCTGTAATAGCCTCGATTAATTCAGATTGTCCATTGCCATCGATACCTGCAATACCAACAATTTCACCTTTACGTACATTAAGGTTTAGGCCTTTTACTTTATCGATATTTCGATAATCTGTTACGACTAAATTTTCAACTGTTAAAACGGCTTCAGTTGGTTTCGCTTCCGTTTTTTCTGTTTTAAACTCTACTTGACGACCAACCATTAATTCCGCTAAATGGTCTGGATTTGTTTCAGTCGTCACAACTGTTCCAATCCCTTCCCCTTTACGAATAATCGTTACACGGTCAGAAACATCCATAATTTCTTTCAGCTTATGTGTAATTAAGATAATCGATTTACCTTCAGCGATTAATCGACGCATAATTTGAATAAGCTCTGTAATTTCTTGCGGTGTTAAAGAGGCAGTCGGTTCGTCGAAAATTAAAATTTCCGCACCGCGATATAGCGTTTTTAAAATCTCAACACGTTGTTGCATACCAACGGTAATGTCTTCGATTTTGGCATGAGGGTCAACATCTAAACCGTACTTTTCCGAAAGCGCTTGCACTTTTTTCGCAGCAGCTTTTATATTGACTACACCCATTTTCGTAGGTTCTGAACCTAAAATAATGTTTTCTGTTACTGTAAAGTTTTCCACCAACATAAAGTGTTGATGCACCATGCCAATTCCTAAATCATTGGCAACATTCGGGTTTGTTATTTTAACAGCTTTCCCACGAACACGAATTTCTCCACCTTCTGGCTGATACAGACCAAACAGAACGTTCATTAAAGTCGATTTACCAGCACCATTTTCCCCTAGTAGTGCATGGATTTCGCCTTTTTTTAGTTGGAGGGTGATGTTATTATTTGCTACAAATCCACCAAATTCTTTGCGGATTCCAAGCATCTCAATCACGTATTCCAATATTGTCACTCCCTTATTAGGCATTTTTCTCTAAAACAATTGTACTCTAGTGTATTTCTACCTGCCTCTATTGCAATACAGCCAAAGTTTCGTTCTATTTAAAAGGATTACGCTTTTAAATAAAAAACCCGTATTCAACTTTTTAATTTAAATTAATACAGGAAAGGTCATCGTTAGAAACCTTTCTTCTATTAACTTGGTACCATCATTATCTTAAGCTTATGATAATATACTAATCTTATTTTAATATGGAAAAATAATATAAAAATAAAATATATCCAAACAGAGTATTAGAAATAGTCAAAATATAACGATAGATTGAAAAATCACCATAAGGGCAGTTGTAAAGCCCTTATGATGATTAAGAGATGAATTATTTTTCCACTTTTTCTGGAACTTTGATTTCACCGCTAGCAATTTTTTCTTTATATTCATCAATTACAGTTTGAACATCTGCTGGAATTGCGCCACGAGAATCAGCAAGTTTAACGCCGTCTTCAGCTAGACCGTAAACAACTGTTGTTCCGCCTGGGAATTCACCATTTTTCGCTTTGTTAGAAATATCTACAACTGCTTCATTAACACCTTTTAACATAGAAGTTAAAGTAACGTTTGTTTTGTCATCTACTTTACCTTCTTCGTATTGGTCAGCGTCAACACCGATTACCCATACGTTTGCATTAGGGTCTTTTGCTTTACGTTCTTTAGCTTCAGAGAATACACCATTACCAGTTGCACCAGCAGCGTGGAAGATAATATCTACGCCTGAAGAGTACATGCCGTTTGCAGTGATTTTACCAAGGTCCGCTTTATCAAAAGCACCTGTGTACTTACGTTGGATTTCGATATCTGGGTTAACAGCTTTAGCACCAGCAACGAAACCAGCTTCGAAACGGTTGATTACTGGGATATCTACGCCACCAACGAAACCGATTTTACCTGATTTAGACATTTTAGCAGCAGCTACACCCGCTAAGAATGCACCTTCTTGCTCTTTGAAAAGAACAGAAACAACGTTATCATCTTTTACTTCAGCATCGATTAATGCGAAATGATTATCTGGGTTTTCATTTGCCACTGCATCAATTGCATCAGCCATCATGAAACCAATACCGAATACTAAGTTAAAGTCACGACGGATTAAGCTGTTTAAGTTTGGTTCATAGTCAGCGTCAGATGCTGATTGTAAGTAATCAAAACCTTTACCTTTTTCAAGGTTGTGCTCTTCGCCGTAAGCTTTAACACCTTCCCATGCAGATTGGTTAAATGATTTGTCATCAACGCCACCTACGTCAGTAACCATCGCTACTGAGAAAGTTTCCTCAGCGTTATTGTCACCTGATGCAGCATTGTCTTTTGCAGGTTTTTCTTCGTCCTTCGCACCACACGCACCTAAAATTGCACTTGCCGCTAAAACTGAAGATAATACTAAACCAAATTTACGTTTTTTCATTTTGTTAACCCCCCGAGGTATTGTAATTAGCAGGAAAATAATTTAGAAATGTTCTACACCCGTTTACGTACTACATGGAAGCTGAATTTATCAGCTCGGAAATAATTCTTTGAATACAACACTACTTGATCATTGTCATCGTAATGGAGCTGCTTCAATACTAAAAGAGCTGTTTCACGACCACAATTTAAAATCGGTGATGCTTGTTCATGATAGCCAACTGGATCAATAAAGGTCACAGCATAGGCTACGTGAATTTTACCCGATTGCTCAAGTGCAGAGAAAAGTGAAACTTCTTTTTTGTCAACAAAGTCAGTAGGCAGGAAGCTGGCTGGTAATTTATCGATACAATAAACGACTGGCTCACCATCCGCTGTTCTGACACGTTCAATCGTGAGTATTTTATCTTCGCCATCACATTGGAAGCGTTTTAAATCTTCATCAGAAGGGATATTCTCCGTGGCCTTTAAAAACTTAGACCCTGGTTCCATTCCTGCCGTTTCGATCATAGAAGAAATACTTGATAAATGCTCGATGCCCGATGTAAATAAAGGCTTAGGGTTCACAAATGTGCCAACCCCATGTCGACGCACAATCACATTTTCCTCTTCCAACAGTCGAAGCGCCTCTCTAAGTGTTGCTCGACTTACCCCTAGTGATTTCGATAATTCAAACTCTGAAGGAAGTTTTTCATTTTCTTTGAAAACACCCGTCTCGATGTCAGACTTTAAACGATCAATTACTTGAAGATAGAGATGACGATGATCTGCTTTAATAGTCACATAAATCACCACCAAAATCAGAGATCAGACATCTGATGTACAACATTCCTACTAATCGTTCATAAATATAACATTTTTGCAGAATGAAATAAACTATTTTAAGCAAAATCAATCATAGAAATCATTCTTTCTTTATTTTCGTGTCAAACATTTGGACATAATTCCAGGAAAAACTAGTCGATTTTCCTTATTTAGTAATTAATTATCGTACTGATGAATCAGTACTTGTCGAGGCTTACTACCCTCTGGAGGCCCGACAATACCGCGTTGTTCCATCTGATCGACGATGCGCGCCGCACGAGAATAGCCGATACGGAAGCGGCGTTGTAACATCGACACAGAAGCTGTCTGCATATTGACTACTAATTGTACTGCTTCGTCAAATAATTCATCCGTTTCTTCTAAAACGGTCTCTTCTTCACTCGGAATCATCTCTTCTTGGTACTGTGCTTTTTGTTGTTCTATAACAAAATTGACGACCGCTTCAACTTCCTGATCCGATAAAAAAGCACCTTGTACGCGTTTCGGTTTTGAAGCACCAGCAGGTAAAAATAACATATCGCCACGACCTAATAAACGCTCTGCTCCACCCATATCTAAAATCGTTCTCGAGTCAATTGCCGATGATACTGCAAACGCGATTCGAGACGGGATGTTCGCCTTAATAACGCCTGTTAACACGTCGACACTCGGTCTTTGCGTCGCTAAGATTAAATGAATACCAGCAGCACGAGCCATTTGCGCCAAACGCGTAATAGAATCTTCGACATCATTTGAGGCAACCATCATTAAGTCGGCTAACTCATCGACAATGACCACGATATATGGCAATTTGGGATGTTTCTCTTCCGTTTGTTCATTGAACTTTTGAACATGGTTATTGTAACCCTCAATATTACGAGTACCTGTATGTGAAAATAAATCATAGCGTCGTTCCATTTCGGATACGACTTTTTTAAGTGCTTGTGATGCCTTGCGAGCATCCGTCACTACTGGTGCTAACAAATGTGGAATGCCATTATAAACGTTTAATTCCACCATTTTCGGGTCAATCATCATAAGCTTGACTTCATGTGGCTTTGTACGCATTAGTATGGATACCACAATGCCATTTATACACACACTTTTCCCACTGCCTGTAGATCCAGCGACAAGTAAATGTGGCATTTTATTGAGCTCTGCTAATACCGCTTGTCCAGTAATATCACGGCCTAATGCTACTTGCAATAATGCTTCGGGTTTCGCGCTATCTTTTGATTCTAATACTTCTCGCAATGTCACGATGGCGACTTCACTATTCGGCACCTCAATACCGATGGCCGATTTCCCAGGAATCGGTGCCTCCATCCGAATATCCTTAGCGGCAAGCGCTAAAGCAAGGTCATCTTGTAAGTTCACAATTTTACTTACTTTTACGCCAATATCCGGCAAAATTTCATACTTCGTGACAGCTGGACCCAAATGAACTTGTGTCACTTTTGCTTTAACACCAAAGCTTTGTAATGTTTGCTCTAGCTTTTTCGCATTTGCTTGAATAACAGAGTATTCTCCACTTTGGTCATGCTGTGGTGGCATTTGCAAAAGATTGAATGATGGAAGCTGATAATCTGCATTTTCAACAGCTTCTGCATGCTCAATATGGACGTCATCTATAAGCGCCCCATCTTCGATTTCTATATGCTCTTCAATAGAAGGCGCCGGTTCTCGCTCATGCGATACATTTTGTGTAAAGGCCGAGATAATTGGCTCATGTGAAACTTCCTCTTCCTCATGTTCTTCTTGGACATGATTAACAGCTGCAACTTCGTCTGTCGTACTCTCTGGTCGTGAACGACGACTTTTCGCTTTCTTTGGCGCATTTTTTTTCTTTTCTTGCTGTTTTTTTTGCCATTTACCAAAAAGTACAGGCATTTTGGCAGCTAAATACGGCACAAGCGCTTTACCCGTCACTAAAATTAAGCCGATAAAGAAAATTACCCAAGCAACCACTTTTGCCCCTGTCGACTCAAATAATACGTGGAGACCGCTAAATAATAATGCACCTACCATTCCACCGCCAAGTGCGTTACTGCGGTGAACCACACCATCTGTATTAATTAATATGCGCCACGACTCGCGCAACACAGACTCCGATAATAAACCACCGGATTTCGATAATTGTTCAAATAAAATACCATGACTAAAAATCGTTAAGCTCATCACAATAAGAAGCATCCCGACAATGAGTCGATCTTTTAGACTTATTTTTTTCTGCCCTATCATGAGCAACAATGCCACAAATATTAGCATAAATGGCACTGCAAAATGTAAATTCCCTAAAAGAAACATGGCAATGGTTTGTAAAATACGTCCAATCATACCATATTCAAAAATCATGATGACCGCAATCGCGATTAAGATGAGCCCTAAAATTTCGTACATAAGCGGATGCATTTCTTTTTTATCGGATGTTGGTTTTGGTTTTGCTTTCGTCACTTTTCTTCTTTTACTACTTGCCATCTTTTTCACCTTCTTTTGCAATCCATTCTATATATGTAGCGAATAATAACATGTAGAACTCGTTTATTTCAAAAAAAGGATTTTCCACCGTTTTTATCGGTTAGAAAATCCTTTCTCCTTCGCTACTTGTCCAAAACTTGCAGGTAGCTTGCCATGTCAACTTCTCAAGTTTGACATTCCATTGACAACGCTACGTAAAGACAACATCCTTTAAAATCGTTGTTTAACGTTTTAATATTCCATAATGATTGGGATAATCATTGGGCGGCGCTTTGTTTTTTGGAATAAATAAGTATTCAATGTATCTCGAATTTCTTGTTTAATGTTTGTCCATTCGAATGTATCTTTACCTACGTATTTTTCAATGACGTTTTTCGCAATATCCGATGCTTCCACCATCAATTGTTCAGATTCACGTACATAGACGAATCCACGAGATAAAATTTCAGGACCTGATGCAATTTTCTTTTGCGCACGGTTTAATGTCACAACAACAATGAAAATACCATCTTGTGATAGTAATTTGCGATCACGTAATACAATATTACCAACATCGCCAACACCGATACCGTCAATTAAAATATTGCCAGCTTGTACACGACCACTCATACGCATTTTACCGTTTTTATATTCGACAATATCACCTTTATCGGCAATAAAAATTTGTGATTTTTGCATACCTAACTGTTGGGCTAACTTCGAGTGCGCAATTAGCATGCGATATTCACCTTGAACAGGAATAAAGTATTTCGGCTGCATTAAATTCAGCATTAACTTTAAATCCTCTTGGCTACCATGACCAGAAACATGGACATTTTTGCTCGATGTCAAAATTTCCGCTCCGGCTTTTGCAATGGAGTTCATCGTGTTCGCCATTTGCACTTCCATACCAGGAGACGGCGTAAACGTAATGAGTACAGTATCATTTTGTTTAATTTTAATGTCTCGGTGATGTTTGCGAACAATTTTTTCCAACGCATCTAACGGTTCGCCTCTATTACCCGTTGTGATAATAATAATTTCTTCTTCTTGATATTTTTGCATTTCAGAGATAGGTATAATCGTATCTTCTTCAACTGTTAAATAACCTAACTGAACACCTAAATCGACAGCTTTTTCTAGAGGTTTCCCTACAATGACCACTTTGCGGAACGATTTTTGTGCTTGCGTTAATACTTGTTGAATACGAATGAAGTTAGAGGCGTAGACAGCTACTAAAATACGACCTGGTGCCGAATGGAATGTTTTTGATAGTTGTTCCTCAATCACAATCTCTGATGTCGTATAGCCTGGTCGCTCTGCTTCACAAGACTCAGAAAGTAAAATAAATACGCCTTCTTCACCTAACTGCGCCATTTTTGCTAAATCTGGCTTGAATTTACCTGTTGCAGATTGGTCAAATTTAAACTCACCTGTATGAACAATCGCACCTTCAGAAGTATGGAACACAACCCCTAATGAATCCGGAATACTATGTGTTGTATGGAAGAATGTCACATACGTAGAATTGAAATTCATACGGCTTCGATTTGTTACTTCAAAGAATTTAACCTGATGTGGTGCAGGTAATTCCTTTAAATGTTCTTTTGCAAGCGCAATTGTTAATTTTGAGCCGTACACTGGCGCTTTCACTTTTTGTAAAATATAAGCGATCGAACCAATAGCATCCTCATGACCATGTGTTAAGAAAATCCCTTTTACACGCTCTTTGTTTTCTTCTAAATACGTAATATCAGGAATTACGATGTCAATGCCCAGCATCTCGTCTTCTGGGAACATTAAGCCGCTATCTACAACAAATAGCTCTTCGTCAATTTCTACTACGCACATTGCTTTTCCGATTTCGCCCACACCACCTAGTGGAATGATACGAATTAGTTCATTTTTCTTTTTTGTCAATTTATTTCCTCCTAAAAAATATCCCGAACAGCAACCACTTATTTTCATTATACGGTTTGCAAAGCTTTTGCACAAATTAAAAATGTAAGGAAGGCGATTATTTTACATCCTATCGCGGAAAAATTGACGGCACTTGTTATTTAGCACATCGTAAGCCCAATGCTTGCGGGGACGCACTTTGTTGCGTCTAACGTTACATTCGTTGCGAACGGAATTTTCAGAATTGTTTGGGTGCCTGACACCACAATGCAGTACTGCCGGGCATTTTGCGAAAAAATTGTTTGCGTGCCTGGCACCATAAATGAAAAAACTATAGACAAACTCTTTTTTGGAGTTTGTCTATAGTCTCATTTATTTTAATATTGCTCTAAAATATTGCGCTTTTTCTTGGTAGGTTTCCCATACTAAATCAAAGTTAGCTTTCTCATCATCTGTCATTTCTACCATTGGTAGACGAACATTTAATGTGTCAAAGCCTAATTTCGTCATAGCGTATTTTACCGGTGACGGATTCGGTTGTGCAAACAATGCACGTACTAGCGGTAATAATGCTCGGTGAATTTTCGCAGCTTGCTCGTGATTGCCTTCGTTAAACAGTTTAATCATTAACTGCATATCATTTCCGACAACATGAGAGGCAACAGAAATCACTCCTGCCCCACCGATTGCAAGCAACGGTAATGTTAATCCATCATCCCCACTATATACTAAGAAATCATCAGCCGCATCAACGTTCTCTATAATATCGCCCATCTGATCTAAATTTCCACTCGCCTCTTTAATCCATGAGATATTCGGAATTTTACTTAAATCAACAGACGTCTCATAGGCCACGTTGATCCCGGTACGTCCCGGTACATTATAAAGCATAACTGGTAACCTTGTTTCTCTCGCAATCGTTTCAAAGTGCGCGTAAATACCGCGCTGATTCGGCTTATTATAATAAGGTGCTACTAACATTATGCCATCCGCACCATTTTCCTCAGCTTTATGCGTCATAGCGATAGAATAAGCCGTTTCATTATCCCCCGTACCTGCAATCACTGGTACTCGGCCTGCTACTTTCTCTACTGTAAATCGAACAACTTCTATTTTTTCTTCTGTGGTCATAGTTGGGTTTTCAGAGGTTGTGCCACATGCAACAATACAATCAGTACCATTATCAATTAAATAATTAATGATACGCTCTAGTTCTGGATAATTAATCGTGCCATCTTCTTTAAACGGCGTGATCATCGCCGTTCCTATTCGACCTAAATTCATCCTTACACCCCTCTTATAGTAAGTTATCCTCAAGCATTGCTTCTGCAATTTGGATAGAGTTCAATGCAGCGCCTTTTAATAAATTATCTGATACGATCCATAGATGGAATCCCTTTTTATTGTCTAAGTCTTGACGGATACGTCCTACAAAAGTAGCATCTTCCCCTTCAGCATAAATCGGCATTGGGTAAGTTTGAGTAGCGATATCATCCTGTAATACAATTCCAGGTGCATGGCGTAATACTTCAAAAATCCCCTCAACTGAAGTTTCCTTTTCAACTTCAATATAAACAGATTCAGAGTGTCCTGAAACGACTGGTACACGTACACAAGTAGCAGCTACTTTTAGATCTGGTGCATGCATAATTTTCTTCGTTTCATTAATCATTTTCATTTCTTCGTATGTAAAGCCATTGTCTGTAAATTTATCAATTTGTGGAATGACATTACGAGCAATTGGGAAATGACGTTTATCGCCACCACTTGGTAAAATATTCGCTTCTACATTCTTACCTGCATCCCAGTTTGCGCTTTGTGTTTTGAGCTCTTCAATTGCTGAAATACCTGCACCCGAAACTGCTTGGTATGTTGAAACTAATACCTTTGTTAAACCAAATGTTGCACGGATTGGTTCCAGTGCTGCTACCATTTGAATAGTCGAGCAGTTTGGATTAGCAATAATCCCTTTATGTTTTGCAAGATCGCCGCGATTCACTTCAGGTACAACGAGCGGTACCTCTGGATCCATACGGAAGTGGCTCGTATTGTCAATGACTACTGCACCGCGTTTTGCCGCTTCTGGCGCAAGCACTGCCGATACAGAACCACCCGCAGAGAATAAAGCGACATTGACGCCTTCAAAAGCTTCAGGTGTCGCTTCTTCAATTGTATATGTCTTACCATTAAATTCGATTGGTTTTCCTGCAGAACGTGCAGAAGCTAAAAATTTAATATGCCCGATTGGAAATTTTCGTTTAATTAACTGCTCCATCATTTTTGATCCTACTGCTCCTGTTGCTCCTACTACCGCAACTGTTAACTGCTTAGTCATCTGTCATCTCTCCTTGAATACAAGTTCCATAATGTGTGATATTGTATCATAAAAATACTGAAAATTGTGAGCAATTATTGATTTATTTGAAATATTGTATCAACAGTGGTTGTAATTGCTTTTTTTGTGTAATTGCTGCATCAACTGTATCGACCATTTGATTAAAATCAGCAATTAATGAATTCGGTTTTCCATGTGGAGAATCTTGACCAAATGGAATAAAGTATATGTTTTTCGCATTGAGCAGTTTCATAATATTAATGCCATTCAGGCCAAGCGCATCATTAGTGGAAATGCCTAGCACAACAGGCGAACCATTGCGCAATGTTGCTTTTGCAGCCATCAACACAGGGCTATCTGTCGCAGCATTGGCAAATTTACTAATACTATTTCCAGTCATCGGTGCGATAACCATCGCATCTAGTGGATTGGAAGGTCCAAATGGTTCTGCTTCTTTAATCGAAGAAATGACCTTCTCACCTGTCAATTCCTCTATTTTGGCAATCCATTCTTCTCCTGTACCAAAACGTGTAGCGGCATGTAATACAGAATGGGTAATAATCGGAACCACGGTAGCCCCTGCATCTATAAAGTTTTGAATTTTAGGAATAACATCCTCATACGTACAATGTGAAGCTGTAATACCTAAACCAATTCGTTTACCCGTCAGCAATTTTCTTCCTCCTCTATTGCCTTGCACAAAATTTCTGCCGCATCATGTGCAAAGTATTTCCCAGGTAATGATGGCAATAGTACATACGTCTGTAACTGGTCAGCATCAATATCTAAACAGCCTGGCTCTGAAGCTAAATCATATAGCACCGCTGGCACGTGTTCCTGAAACGATTCTGTAATCCACTTAGCTGGAATTGTATTAATGAATATACCATCATGAATGGACCATTTTCGATCGTCTAAATCAGAGGCTTTATAACCATATGCTTTCGCTTCACTCACTTGTACCACTGAACGCGCGACAATATGCACATTAGCACCCATCTTTACGAGTAAAGAAGCGAGCATTTTGGCGATGCGTCCAAAGCCTGCGATAGTAAAGTTTTGTCCGTAAATACATTTCTGCTCGAGTCCGTAAAACGTGGCGATAAATCCCTCCGCCGTCAACCGAGCATTTTGCCAAATAAAGGATTCTTGTTGTAAATAGTTATTCGTTTCATTTTTTTCTAGCAATTGCTTCCAATGCATCGTCAATCGCCCAGTATAAAACTTCACTTGTGATATGCCATACAATTGTTCCACTTCTACTTTCAACGGTAAAATCGGTAGAACAATTTTATTCGGCTGGAACTCTAACACAAGTTTATTTAACTCCTCATTCCAAACAGAAGTTCTTTTATAAAATACTGTACGGGATGGACTTCGTAGCATCGTTGCTAATTCCTTTAATCTTGAATCCTCGCCGATTACCAGCCATTTTTCGTTTTCCAAAAGCTCACCTCACTGTAAAAATTCAGACTGTACTGTCGTTGTTTTGTTAAATAAAATACGATCTTCACCAATTAAGATAATTTCATGCCAAGGAATCATTTCACTAACTTTTACTTTCTTCTTTTGGAATGGTAACTTTTCTTTAATTATTTCAAAGCCATGTATCTTTCCTGTTTGCACATCTAATAGGCATTCTGTGTGTGCCAGTATGCCAAAATGTACACCACCTTCAACTTGAATTAACTCTTTATCCACCATTTCAGATAATAGCATGCCTCATCTCCCTCCTTGAGCCGTTAACCCAATATATGCCGAGTTTTTGCAAATCGTGCCCCCTCCTGAAAGTACTTCAAAGTTGCAACTTTAGGCTGAACTGTCTATAGTTGATACTTACATATTCTTACATATGTCGATTATTAGAAGCTTGCTACATTAAACCCTCTATTATAATTAGGAGTCACCACAGCCTATGCCACTCGATGCATACACGGATAGAGCGCATCTTTTTTTATGGCTATTAATAGGATGCACATGCACAATACAACTGAAAAAGAAGGCGGCGAAATATCGCTAGTTGACGAAAATATTGTCGAAGAGTAGCTAATGATAAAAACCGACACGGATGTCGTTTTTGGTTATTTACATAATTTGCAAAAAAACCAAATGCGATGCAATTCGACAATTTGACGAAAAACGGAAGGGATTGAAAAATTGGAAAGATGCAAACACAGTAATGAGGGAAAAGCAAAAAAACGAGAAATGACATTTCCGATGCCGCTAACACCAAAAAGAGATAAAGCAACGAAATTCTCGATCTAAATTAGAAGGTTATCAATGAGGCGCATAGAAAAATTGAGCACAGGCCGCTATAAGCAATATTTAGGAACTAGATAACAGCTTGGCTAGAGCAATGCAGGATGATAAAAATCACGACAAATAAACAAGCCCCAGCACGCAATGAACGTGCTGGGGCTTGCAATGTACCTACAAGGTGCAGGCTACTGTCTTTACGGGCTGACCGCTCCGAGTAGACGCTTTTCGCGGGCATGGCTTCACTTAAGCTACACCCCGCAAAAAGCCATTAAAAACTATTTTTTATCAATGACAACATGTTTTAGTGTGTCTGTTGTCACATCAATATCAAATGCTTTACCAAAGCCAACTACATAGCGGCCTTCTAAAGGTGTTAGCTCAAATAATGAAAAATCAAGTGTACGTAACAATTGCATCATTTTTGCATTTTGCACATCATCGAATAATGCAAATACGTCCTCATGGCCTTCATTTCCTAAATAGGTTGGTGTACATTGCCAACGTGCACGCTCTGGAGCAAATGGGTTGGCTGTTACTGCCTCGTCTGCTACACATATTACATCTACAAATTGAGCTTGCTCCATTAGTTTAAAATGCTCAGCAACGCGACTAATATAAACGTAAAATTTCCCATTAAGTCGCACAAAAGGTGTCGTACTGCTGAATGGCTTAGCGTCTGCATCTACAAAGCTTAGCACACAAGCTTTTTTACCTTGAATAAATGTTTCGTAATCTTGTTTAACTTGCTCCATGTTTAGTTCTTTTTGCATTGTAATTCCTCCTATGCCTTCACAGTACTTTTTAATTGAATTCGTGGAGCGGAATCCCATGATACATACTGAATTTCCGCTTCCATTCGATAAATTTGCTGAATCATTTGTTCAGTCATCACATCTTCTGGTGTACCCATTTGTGCTCGATAACCATCCTTGACAACGACAATTTGATCACTATAACTAGATGCTTGATTGAGATCGTGCAGCACCATGACAACCGTCATTCCCATTTCACGATTGAGCTCTCGTACTAATTCTAATACTTCATGTTGATGAGCTATATCTAAATAGGTCGTAGGCTCATCCAATAGTAAAATTTGTGGTCGTTGTGTTAATGCCATCGCAATCCATGCGCGTTGAGATTCGCCACCTGATAAGGCTGCAATCGGTTGATCTCGATAATGCGATAGTTGTGTTCTCTCTAACGCCCAATCAATGATTTTCTCGTCTTCTGCATTTAAGCGTTCAAACCACTTTTTATGCGGATACCGACCGTAAGCGACTAAATTTCGAACGGTAATATCTGCTGGTGCTTGATTGCGTTGGCTAAGTATACACATTTTCTGTGCAATTTCTTTAGACGAAAGTCGACGTATATTTTCGCCATCGAAGGTAATTGTGCCACCACTATAAGGCTGCATACGTGCAATAGCCTTTAATATAGTGGACTTGCCAGAGCCATTCGGCCCGATGATGGATAATACCTCTCCTTTATTGACTTCAAATGAAAAATTATGGACAACTTCTTTTTGCTCATAACGGACAGATAGCTGTTCAATTTTTAACATTTAAAACGCCTTCTTTCGCATTAAATATAAGAAATAGGGTCCACCAATTACTGCCATGATAATCCCTGCTGGAATATCTAGTGGCGCAAATAATGTCCGTCCACCTGTATCTGCAATTAATAATACGATTGCACCCATCGCCATACTCATCGGTAACATGTATTTATAGTCTGAGCCTACAAGCATGCGTGCCATATGCGGAACGATTAAGCCGACAAAACCAATCATCCCAATTGCTGCCACTGAGATAGCTGCTAAAAATACTGCTAAAATAGATAACATAATACGAATACGTGTTACATTTTCACCGAGATTGACTGCAACTTGATCGCCTAAGCGGATAATATTTGCCTTGCGAATAGCAAAGATGGAAATAATCCACCCTACAATGGCGTACGGGTAAATCATCTGTAGCGAGGCATTGCCCTTTGCAGCTAAACTACCGTTTAACCATTGCACAGCAGAAGGAAGGCGGTCGCTATACATAATTGATAAGAAACCAATGATGCCGCCACCTAAAGCATTGACAGCAACACCTGACAAAATAATGGTGATTGGCGAAATACCTGAACGACGCCACGCTAATGCGTAGACAATTGTCGCAGCAAGTAAGCCCCCAACAAAGGCTGCTATCGGGATATAATTTGTGAATTCTGGATTCGCCAACATAATGAGTAGCACAAAGGCAGCAGCACCACTCGTTACACCTGTTAATCCAGGGTCAGCTAATGGATTGCCCATTACCGCCTGCAACAGTGCACCTGAAATCGCAATATTGGCACCGATAATCAATGCTAGTAACACACGGGGCAGTCGAATATCCCAAATAATCGTTGTATACACACCTTCTTCTGTACGGCCATTAAATATCGTTGTGATGATTTCTGGAATTGTAATATGGACACTTCCAAGTCCAATGGCAACAATTGCTGCTATTAATGTCAGCACAAAGGTAAGTATTACGATTATGCGACTTCTCGTTGTACTAATCATAGTTAAACCTCTTTTTTACTTGTAGAAATAATCTGCAATTGTTGTCAGTGCTGTTTCTACATTGTCAATCGATGTTACACCAAATGTACTGTAATCAAGCATGTAGATTTTGTCATTTTTATAAGCTGACAATTGTGTCCAAGCACTATTTTTTTCAATTTCTTGTTTAAACTTATCTTCATTCGCTCCATGATCGCCTGATGCTAATACAAAGATCATATCTGGATCAGCTACTACAATATCTTCTAAGTTCATTGGTGAGTAGGTTGATTCTGCTTTTAATACTGATTTTGCAATATTGTCAGCACCTAAACGCTCAACTAAACTACCTAAATACGATTTGTCACTCATAACCATGAAAGAATCTGATGTGCCAATTACTAGCATGACTGATGGAAGCTCTTTGCCTTGCCCTTTTGCTTTTAGTTCATCTTCCTTCGCCACAATGCTTTGTAGCACTTCATTCATTTTATCTTCTTTTCCAAAGTATGTACCTAGTACTTTGAAACTTAATTTTAAATCATCATAAGACTCTGTTGGTAAGTAAGCTGTTGCAATATTCATGCCTGTTAGCGCTTGATCCAACGAGCTTTGAAGAGATGCAGCACCAAGAATTAAATCCGTTTGCAAACTTGAAATCACTTCTAAATCCGGTGCCATTGGTGAGCCAATTTTCGTAATGGCATCAAAATCTGCTGGTAATGGATTTGTCGATGTTGGAACTCCTACAGGTGTAATGCCTAATAAGTGAAGCATTTCTGTTAATGGGACAGATGTCGTAACAATTTTTTCAGGTACTTCCGCTGGGAAACTTGCTAATGCTTTTTGAAAAGCTTCTTCATCTACGCCATCTTTAAATACATCTTCTTTAGCCTCTGTCGCTACTTCTTGTTGTTGTGGCTTTTCTGCTTCATTTTCTGCTCCTTTTTCTTCTTGCTTCGCACATCCTGCTAATGCGCATACTAGAACTAAAAGACTAACCCAAAACCATTTCTTCAACATATATTCTATCTCCCTACTAAATGATAATGATATTCAATGTCACTTATACTAACAGACTTTATTGATAATAGCAACGTCTAATTGATAATATATTTTCCAATTGGAAAATATGCATACCTTTTAGGCCATCTGTCCAGCAGTTTATGAACGAAAAAAGCGAGGTATTCAACGATTAAATCGTTAAATACCTCGCTAGAGACTGTCGAAAAAAATAAATTTGTTTGAGTTCCTGACACCTAAATCACCAAATTCACTTCGCTCTCACGCGAATGCCCGCTTCTTACGTACTTTCATGAGAATTGTGTGAGAATTGTTTGAGTGCCTGGCACCAATTATGGGCACTAATTAAGCTTCGGGGCCGATAATCGAAATCGCTGGCTCCGCTTTTAATATTTTGGCAATGAGTCGATCAACTGATTCCATCGTGACAGCATCAATCGACGCTAATACTTCATCTACCGAACGATGACGTCTGTGCACTAATTCACTTGTACCATTACGATTCATTCGTGCACCCGTTCCTTCAAGGCCGAGTACAAAGCTTCCTTTTAGCTGTTCCTTTGCATTATCTAGCTCTTCTTCCGTCACGCCGCCTGCTACGATATCAAGCAATGTGGCATCAATCGTATGTTGCAATTGCGATAACTGCTGACGACTTGTACTGCCGTAAATCGTAAATGCCCCAACATCTGCATAGCATGATTGATAAGAGAAAATAGTATAGGCTAAGCCGCGCTCTTCGCGTACCTCTTGAAACAGTCGGGAGCTCATATTGCCACCAATAATATTATTTAATGCAATAAAACTATACATATCCGGATCTTTAACTCCGATTGCTGGATAGGATAGGGCTAAATGCGCCTGCTCCGTATCACGCGTTTTCATAATTTCACCTGGATAAAACTGTGGATTCGTCAGTTCCGGCACGACTGCAAGCGGTGATGCCTCGTAATGACCAAATAATTCTTCGATCGTTTGTAATAGTGCCGAAGAAATATTGCCCGCTACAGAAATCACAATCGATTCTGGTCCATAATGTTTGGCCATATATTGTCGAATGACATCTGCCGTAAATGTTTTTAACGTTGCAGCCGTTCCTAAAATGGGGCGGCCTAATGCATCATGTGGATACATCACTTCCCATAGCTTTTCATGAACATCGTCATCGGGCGCATCTTCACTCATTAATATTTCCTCTAGCACGACTTGACGTTCCTTCTCTAAATCCTCTTCGGCAAATGTCGAATGAAAGAACATATCTGCTAGAATTGTTATAGCAAGCTCCGCATGATGATCCAACACTTTCGCATAGTAACATGTATTTTCTTTTGAAGTAAAAGCATTTAATTCGCCACCTATGCGGTCAAACTCCTCCGCTATTTGGCGAGCAGTTCTTGTAGTTGTGCCTTTAAAAAGCATATGTTCGATAAAGTGCGTAATGCCATTCTCCTCTGGTAATTCAAAGCGTGAACCAGCATTGACAAAGATGCCAAGCGCAACTGATCGAACATGATCAATTTGCTCAGACACAATACGCACGCCGTTTTGACATGTATGTACTTGTACCAAATAATTTCCTCCTCATATTTTATTTAAAAAAGGCTGCGCATCATACGCAGCCTTTTGTTATCAAATTATTTACCTTGTTCTGCGCGTTCTTTTTCTTCTTGAATAACTACTTTACGAGATAAATTCACACGACCTTGTTTGTCGATTTCAATTACTTTTACAAGTAATTGATCGCCTAGTTTTAGCACATCTTCCACTTGCTTTGTACGTTCCTCTTGAATTTCAGAGATGTGTAATAAGCCATCTTTACCTGGGAAGATTTCACAGAAGGCACCGAATTTTTCGATACGTTTTACTGTTGATAAGTAGTACTCGCCTACTTTTGCTTCACGTACGATATCTTCAATAATTTGTTTTGCACGTGCGTTCATTTCTTCGTCTGCTGAAGAGATGTAAATTGTACCATCTTGCTCTGTATCAATTTTTACGCCTGTTTCTTCAATAATTTTATTAATTTGTTTACCACCTGGTCCAATTACATCGCGGATTTTATCTGGATTAATGCGCACGATGACAATTTTCGGTGCATAAGTAGATAATTTCTCACGAGGCTGTGCCAATGTAGCTAGCATTGATTCTAAAATATGCATACGACCAATTTTTGCTTGTGTTAATGCTTCTTCTAGAATGTTGCGTGATAAACCGTCAATTTTAATATCCATTTGAAGTGCTGTTACACCTTTAGCTGTACCAGCTACTTTAAAGTCCATATCACCAAGGTGATCTTCCATACCTTGGATATCTGTTAAAATTGAGTAATGCTCATCTTTTTTAATAAGTCCCATTGCAATACCAGCAACAGGTGCTTTTAATGGCACACCCGCATCCATCATCGCTAAAGTAGAAGCACAGATTGAAGCTTGTGATGTTGAACCGTTTGATTCAAGTACTTCTGATACACAACGGATTGTGTATGGGAATGTAGATTCATCCGGAATTACCGCTTCTAGTGCACGCTCACCTAAAGCACCGTGACCGATTTCACGACGACCTGGACCACGAATTGGGCCAGTTTCCCCTACAGAGAATTGTGGGAAATTATAGTGATGCATAAAGCGTTTAGATTCCTCTACACCTAAACCGTCAATAATTTGAACATCGCCAAGTGCTCCTAATGTACAAATTGATAGGGCTTGCGTTTGTCCACGTGTAAATAATGCTGAACCGTGCGTACGTTGTAATAAGCCAGTTTCAGAAGAAAGTGCACGAATTTCGTCTAGTTTACGACCATCCGGACGGATTTTATCTTCTGTAATTTGGCGGCGTACTTCGTCTTTCACCATTTTATCTAAAATTGTATGCACTTGCTTCATTGTTGTTTCATCAGCTTCTTGCTCTTCATATGAAGCAACAATACGATCTTTTACCGCTTTGATTGCTTCGTCACGTGCATGCTTTTCAGCAGTTTGAATAGCATCATGCATGTCCGTCTCGCAAGCTGCTTTAATATCAGCTTGAATCGCTTCGTCAATTTCAAACAATGTGACAGGTATTTTTTCTTTCCCTACTTCAGCAATAATTTGCTCTTGGAAAGCAATAATTTTTTTAATTTCTTCATGACCGAACATAATTGCTTCTAACATCACTTCTTCAGGTACTTCTAAAGCACCCGCTTCAACCATGTTAATCGCATCCTTGTTTCCAGCGACAGATAAATGTACTGTTGAAATCTTAGACTGCTCCACTGTCGGATTCACGACGAATTCACCGTCAATATAACCAACCTGCACACCAGCAATTGGACCACCGAATGGAATATCTGAAATTGCTAATGCTAAAGATGAACCTACCATTGCTGCCATTTCAGACGTGCAGTCAGGATCGTTAGACATTACCATTGAAATAACTTGTACTTCATTACGGAAGCCATCTGGGAACATTGGACGAATTGGACGGTCGATTAAGCGGCTTGCTAAAATCGCTTTTTCAGACGGACGCCCTTCACGTTTAATAAAGCCGCCAGGAATTTTACCCGCTGCATATAAACGTTCTTCGTAGTTTACTGTTAATGGGAAGAAATCAAGTGGTTTTGGTGATTTTGACATTGTTGCTGTTGCGAGTACAGAAGTATCACCGTAGCGTACTAATGCTGCCCCATTTGCTTGTTTTGCTAACTGTCCTACTTCAATTACTAGTGGACGGCCAGCCCATTCATAGGAATAGACTTTCTTTTCGTTCATTCAATGAACCCCTCTCTATTATAAAAACACTTACTCGTCTGTATGTACTAATAGTAAGTGTACCAAAAATGCTTGTTCTATGCTAAATATTTCATGAAATAATCATACATTTAAATTCAGTTATTGCCAATTTATTTAGGATTTATTTCGTAATTTGGTTTTAATGGCGTTTTCGCTCGTTTTTATGCTTATATTTGGTTGCTATTTGCGTATGAATAACTAGAAAGTTTTAAAAACATAAAGAAAAAGCGGGAATAATCCCGCTTTTCGATTGTCAATTAGCGACGTAAGCCTAAACGATTGATTAGTTCACGGTAACGTTGAACGTCAGTTTCACGAAGATATTTAAGTAAGTGACGACGACGACCTACCATTTTAAGAAGACCACGCTCAGAGTGGAAATCTTTTTTGTGTGTACGTAAGTGAGTGTTTAAAGCGTTGATTTCAGCTGTTAAAACTGCAACTTGTACTTCTGGAGAACCAGTGTCACTTTCGTGAGTACGGTACTCAGCGATGATTTCGTTTTTACGTTCTTGTGTAATAGCCATTTGTATTGACCTCCTAAATAATTGTTTATCCCCATTAGCACAGTAAACGTCGGAGTCTTCGGTAGACCGAGCTAAGGTTAAGCACTTTATGCACTTATGAATGTTACCATAAAACAAAAGGGCAAGCAAGTAATAACGTAGCCTTGCCTCTTACGCGCTACTAGTAAACAGTGTAATGACATAGGACTGGTCTAACAGTCTAAGCCTCGTTATTTATTCGATTTCAGTAAAAAAGTGAATAGCCTCTTGCTTATCTTTTTCTATTTGTGTTTTTAACGCTTCGATGCCATCAAATTTGCGCTCACTTCGAATACGTTTATACCAAGCAACATGCACTTCTTCTCCGTAAATGTTTTTGTCGAAGTTTAAAATATGTACTTCGATAGACAGTTGCTTGTCGTTCGGATCTTTAAATGTTGGTTTATAGCCAACATTACAAACACCATCATACCAATTATTTTGTACAAGCAAACGAACAGCATACACACCACTTGCTGGAATGTACGTTCCCTCTAAAGCTTGAACATTGGCAGTAGGAAAACCGATTGTACGCCCACGTTTATCGCCATGCACGACCATACCCTTAATTTCAAAAGGACGTCCTAGAAGCACTCTTGCCGCTTCCATATCCCCCTCTTGTAATAACTTCCGAATACGTGTTGAGCTAATTTTTTCAAGCTCATCCGCTTTCTTTTCAACAACGGTTACACCGTACTCCCCGTTGCTCAATGTGCGCATATCTTCCATCGTGCCTTTGCCGAATGCGCCAAATGAAAAATCAAAGCCTGCTGTAACATGTTGAATGTTCAGACCTCGAATAAAAGTATCAATAAAAGCAGCTGGTGATAGCTTTGCAAAATCCGATGTGAAATGTACAACAAATACAGTATCAACACCTTGTTCTTCAAACAGCTGCAATTTCTGCTGTAGTAACGTAATATAAAATACTTTTTCATTGCGTCCGCCTAGCACTAAAGATGGATGCGGATCAAATGTCATAACGGCAGTTGGGATTTGTCGTTTGTCCCCCTCTTGCTTGGCCGCTTCAATAACCGCCTGATGTCCAATATGTACACCATCAAAAAAGCCAATTGCCAATGAGTATGGCTGCATGCTTTCTCGTTGTTGTAATTGGTGTGGGTATTTTAAATGAATGACCTGCATACAAAAAATCCTCCTACTCTATCGTCGGAAACATTTTATGTGGCTTCATAAACCCTTCCTTTGTCGGATGGGCTTGATAAACCGCAAATGCTTTCCCGTTAATTCCAAACACAATTTTATCATGCACCTTTAATAATGCATCTGCTGGCAGCACTTGTCCATTGAAAATTTCTTTTTCCATCGCGGAAGTTATTTCAATATATGGATAGTCTGACAATGCGTATTCTACTGGAAGAATACATGTATTGATTTGTTCACTTTCCATTAATTCCGCAACTTGTGCAAGTGTAAAGCAATTATCTTGCGTAAATGTACCTGACGCTGTTCTTACAAGCTCATGCATATGAGCAGGGTAGCCAAGTGCTGCGCCAATTTGAACAGCTAATGTACGAATATACGTGCCTTTGCTACAAGCAATTCTTACAGGAAACGTAATCTCTTGCCCTTCGTATATTGCCACATCGTCAAGTAACTCTAATGCATGAATTGTAACCTGTCTTGTTGGTCTTTCAACTGTCTCGCCTTTACGTGCATATTCATATAAACGTTTGCCATTGACTTTTACTGCTGAAAACATCGGTGGCGTCTGTTGAATAACACCTGTTAATGAAGCTAATACATCGAGTAACTGTGCGCGCGTAAACGACTTATTTGTGTTATCTGCTTCAACTGTTTCTCCTTCAGCATCTTCAGTCGTCGTTGTTCGGCCAATTGAAATGACTGCCTCATAAGTCTTCCCTGCATCCGTTAAATATTCTGCTATGCGGGTTGCCTGTCCGATACAAATCGGCAAAACGCCTTCCACTCCTGGATCTAATGTGCCTGTATGGCCAACTTTTTTAGTCCGTAATATTTTTCGTAATTTAAAAACGCAATCATGACTCGTCATGCCACGCTCTTTCCAAAGCGGTAAAATACCGTTCATATAAATCCCCCTTTAGCAAAAATGCATAAAAAAGGTCTGCCTGCATGAAGATGCATGTGGCAGACCTTTACTGTTGTGCTTATTCTTTGTGTAAACCACGTAGCAATGAATCAATGCGATTGCCATATTCAATCGATGAATCAAATTCAAAGATTAATTCTGGTGTACGACGTAATCGGATACGAGAACCGATTTCTGAACGGATAAAGCCAGCAGCTTTAACTAAAGCCTTTAGCGTTTCCTCACGTTCACGTTCATTGCCTAAAGATGTAATATAAATGGTCGCTTGTTGTAAGTCACCTGTTACATCTACACCAGTAACTGTAACGAATCCGACACGCGGATCTTTAATTTTACGGCCAATAATATCGCCAAGCTCTTTTTTCATTTGCTCAGCAACACGGTTTGAGCGTAGAGACATAATTAGTCACCTCTATTTCGATGTTCAAATAGTTGCGCTAACAGCGAATGATGATGGAATCTTTCCAACAGTCATTGTCATTAGCGCAACTATCCATTTCTACTTATAAATAGTCTCGCCACACATTAAGCTGTTCCCAGGACGGATTTGACTGTAAATAATGTAGGGCGTGATTGATTTCACGCTCTGCTGCTTCTTTAGAAGAAGAAACAGCCACAAGCGCTATTTTCGTACGTTGCCAAACATTTTGATGGTCAATTTCGGCAATGGATACATTAAATTTCTGTTTAGTGCGAGTAATCATACGCTGTAAAACAGCGCGTTTTTCCTTTAACGAATGGGCAGTTTGAATGATAAACTCTACCTCAACGTATACAATCATTATGCACGTTTTACTTCTTCCATAATGTAGGCTTCAATGATGTCGCCTTCTTTAATGTCATTGAAGTTCGTAATCGTAATACCACATTCGTATCCTCTTGCAACTTCTTTTACTTCATCTTTGAAACGTTTTAATGTATCTAATTCGCCTTCGAAGATTACAACGTTATCACGGATAACACGTACGCCTGAATCGCGTGTTACTTTACCTTCTGTAACGTAAGAACCAGCAATTGTACCAACTTTTGATACTTTAATTGTTTGACGAACTTCCGCTTGACCGATAATTTTTTCTTCAAATTCTGGGTCTAGCATACCTTTCATCGCTTGCTCGATTTCTTCAATTACTTTATAAATAACGCGGTGTAGACGAATATCTACGCCTTCTTCTTCTGCTGCACGTTTTGCATTTGTATCTGGTCGTACGTTGAACCCGATTACGATTGCATTAGATGCTGCTGCTAGAGAAATATCTGATTCCGTGATAGCACCAGCGCCTGTGTGAATAATTTTCACATTTACGCCTTCTACATCAATTTTCATTAATGAAGCAGCCATCGCTTCTACAGTACCTTGTACGTCAGCTTTAACGATTAAGTTTAACTCTTTCATTTCGCCTTGACTCATTTGTTCAAATAAGTTATCAAGCGTTACACGTTGTTTTTCAGAACGTTGTGCTTGAATAGCTGTCATTGCACGTGTTTCCCCTACTTGACGAGCTGTTTTTTCGTCTTCGAATACTACGAAGCGGTCACCAGCTTGTGGCACATCGTTTAATCCTGTAATTTCTACAGGTGTTGATGGACCTGCTTCTTTCACACGACGACCTTTATCGTTAACCATCGCACGTACACGACCATATGCATGGCCAACAACGATTGGATCGCCAACTTTTAGTGTACCATCTTGTACTAAAAGTGTTGCAACAGAGCCACGACCTTTATCAAGTTGTGCTTCGATTACAGTACCAAGTGCTAAACGATCTGGATTTGCTTTTAACTCTCCCACTTCGGCAACAAGTAAGACCATTTCTAATAATGTATCAATACCTTCACCTTTTAATGCTGAAATAGGCACGAAAATCGTCTCGCCACCCCAAGCTTCAGGTACAAGACCATGCTCAGTTAATTCTTGCATTACACGATCTGGATTTGCTGAAGGTTTATCCATTTTGTTGACTGCAACAATAATTGGTACTTCTGCAGCTTTCGCATGGTTAATCGCTTCAACTGTTTGAGGCATTACACCATCGTCTGCTGCTACTACTAAAATTGTTAAGTCTGTTATTTTCGCACCGCGCGCACGCATTGTTGTAAATGCAGCGTGTCCTGGTGTATCAAGGAATGTAATCTTTTTATCGCCTTCAGTTACTTGGTATGCACCGATATGTTGTGTAATTCCACCAGCTTCTCCAGCCGTTACTTTCGTATGACGAATTGAGTCAAGTAACGTCGTTTTACCATGGTCAACGTGACCCATAATTGTTACTACAGGAGGACGTTCTGATAATTCTGCTTCATTAACTTCCTCTGTTTGTTCGAAGTGTGTTTCTAAATCGGTAATATCTACACGAATTTCTTCTTCAACTTCTACTCCGTAGTCTGCGCAAATTAACTCGATTGCATCCTTATCTAATTCTTGGTTAATTGTTGCCATTACACCAAGCATAAATAATTTTTTAATAATTTCAGATGGCTCACGATATAATTTTTTCGCTAATTCAGCTACTGATAATGATTCAACAAAAGTAATTTTTTCTGGTAATTCTTTTTGTTTCATTGGAATTGATGGTTGATGCGTTTTTGGATGACGGCGTTTACCGCCATGAATTCCTGGTTTTGGACGTTGGTTGTATCCGCCGCCTCTACGATTATTATTATTGTTGTTGTTATTATTATTTTGTGTCATATTTCTATTTTGATTACCTTTTGTATTCTTAGATTTTTCGTTAGACGAATTTGGGTTTTGTTGCGTTTGTTGACTGTAATTATTTGCTTTCGGCTTCGAAGTAGCAGACTGCTGCTTTTGTCCATCTTGCTTTTTCACCGATTGCTGTGGTCTCTGTTGGCCATTCGCTTGTGATCGTTGCGTTACATTTTGAGTAGGCTGTTTAGCGTCTCTTTTAACTGTTGGTGTTTTAAATGATTGGTCTAACTTTGTCACAGTATCTTTTTCTAACATAGACATATGGTTCGTTACACTGACATTTAATTTACTTAGCGCTTCAATAACCTCTTTACTCGATTTATTCACTTGTTTGGCATATTCATGAACTCTGATTTTGGTCATCTGCTCACCCCCGATTATTTTTCGTTGAGTAGACTAGACAATTTACTTGCAAAACCTTTATCGGTAATAGCTAAAGCCACTCGGGCCTCCTTACCTGTAGCATGTCCTAGATCATAACGATCGCCAATTACATGATACTCAACGTTGTAAAAAGTGCATTTATCTTGAATTTTTTTATTAGAGTTTTTAGAAGCATCGTTTGCAAGCAATACAATCTTAGCATTGCCATTGCGCACTTCCTTTACTACTAACTCTTCACCTGAAATAACTTTTCGGGCTCTCGCCGCTATACCAAGCAAATTGAACACTGCTTGATTTTTCATAAAATGGCCTCCCGACGAATGAGCAATAATAGCTCTTCGTAAATTTCTTCAGGAATTTTCGCTTCAAGTTGGTGCCCTAATACATTTTTCTTACGCGCGATGTCAACCGCCTGTTCAGACTTTGAAACATAGGCGCCACGTCCAGGTTTTTTCCCTGATACATCAACGCTTACCTCGCCCTCTTTTGAGCGAACAACACGAATCATTGCTTTTTTCGGTAGCATTTCTCCAGTAGCTACGCATTTTCGAAGTGGTACTTTTTTATTAATCGCCATAAGAATCACCTTTCCTCTCTGAAGCTTCGTAAGAGGTGGACTAGCCATAACCAACACGCAAAGGTGGAGTTTTAAGGTTTGACCATTGCGGAGTACAATGACGCCTCTCAAAATTCATAACCTTCACCACAGTTTCTGGCTTTATTCAGTCGGCCTAGGGCGCCCACTGAATAAAGCCAGGTGACAAGTCACACGGGCTTTCTTACTTATTCTTCGTCGTCTTGATATAAGTCAACTGCCGCTTCTTCGTAATCACTATCTTCTGCAGGTATGAAAGTGCTTGTTGCAGATGGATAAATACCTAACTCACGTGCATCTGTTTCACTTTTAATATCAATTTTCCAGCCAGTTAATTTCGCAGCTAAACGAGCATTTTGACCACGTTTACCGATTGCTAAAGATAATTGGTAATCTGGAACTACAACAGTTGTTGATTTTTCTTCTTCATTTACTTGCACATCTAAAACTTTTGAAGGACTAAGTGCATTCGCAACAAATACAACAGGGTCTTCTGACCACTCAACGATATCGATTTTCTCACCATTTAATTCATTGACAATTGTTTGTACACGAGCACCTTTTGCGCCTACACAAGAGCCTACAGGGTCAATTTCCTCGTTATGTGCATGAACAGAAATTTTAGAACGATCACCTGCTTCACGAGCAATTGATTTGATTTCTACAATGCCTTCATAAATTTCAGGCACTTCCATTTCAAATAATCGACGTAATAAGCCTGGATGTGTGCGTGATACAATTACTTGTGGACCACGAGTCGTACGTTCAACCTTTGTAATATAAACTTTAATACGGTCATGTGGGTGATATGTTTCACCTTGGATTTGTTCGTTTTGTGGTAATGCAGCTTCTACTTTCCCAAGCCCTACGTAAATATTACGTGCATCTAAACGCTCTACAACACCCGTTACAATATCATCTTCTCGATCTACATATTGCTCATAAATTAACCCACGTTCCGCTTCACGTACACGTTGTGTAACGACTTGCTTCGCTGTTTGTGCAGCAATACGACCGAAGTTACGAGGCGTTACTTCTTGTTCAACAATATCTTCTAATTGATAAGCAGGGTTGATCGCCTTAGCATCTTCTAGTGCAATTTGTAAACGATCGTCTTCAACTTCTTCTACAACATCTTTACGTGAAAACACACGAATTGAGCCTTTGTCTAAGTTTAAGTCTACACGAACATTTTGAGCTTGGTTAAAGTTGCGCTTGTAAGCTGTCACTAATGCAGCCTCTATCGCTTCGATTAACACATCTCTTGAAATTCCTTTTTGTTCTTCCAGCGCCGTTAGCGCATCTAACAAATCACTACTCATTTTATTTTCACTCCTAAATATGCATTATGCTGAAAAATCGATGGCAAGGCGTGCCAAAGCGATTTTTTCTTGTTCAATTGTTACTGTAATTTTGCGGGTTTTAATGGGTACTTCCATCACTAATGTATGTTCATCGTATGACGTTAAGTAGCCTTGGAATTCCTTCATGTCCTTGATAGGCTCGTAGGTTTTCACATAGATAAATTTGCCAACGGCTTTTTGAAAATCGGTATCTTTTTTTAATGGACGTTCTGCACCTGGTGAAGACACTTCTAAATAATAATTTTGTGTAATAGGATCTTTTTCATCCAACAGTAAACAAAGTCGTTCACTAACTTGAGCACATTGGCCAATGTCAATTCCACCCTCAGGTGTATCTACATAAACACGTAAAAACCAGTTACGTCCTTCTTTCACAAACTCGACATCCACCAACTCAAGATTTAACTCTTCAACAATCGGTGTAGCGAGTTCTTCAATTAAAGATGGTACTTTGCTCATTGTTTCCTCCTGCGTTTTTCAATTTCAGGCGTAATAAAACAGAAATTCCACCAGTGATGTTGGTGAAATTTGACGGTCTTACCTGCTGTTAGTCTAAAAAATTTGTTTTGCTTCGGTATAACAACAGAAAAGAGCGGGAATGCCCCACTCTTTTGCTGGAAAACTATCAACAAATTATTACCATAAGAATAGCACATTTCACATCACAATGCAAACTTCCTTAATTTAGATAATTCGCTCTTACTAGAAAAGTGATAATTGATTGGCATCCGGCATGCCTTCCAAACATCCTAATTGATCCATGTATTCAATTAATGTTTTGGATACACGCCCACGTTGTTGTAAATCTTCTTTTGATAAAAACTCGCCATTTTCGCGTGCGGCTACAATCGTTTTCGCAACGTTCGTTCCGAGTCCAGGAATTGCATCGAATGGTGGAATTAAAGAATTGCCATCAATAATAAACTCACTCGCTTGCGAACGATACAAGTCAACCTTTTGGAAGCTCATACCACGTTCACACATTTCTAGTGCAAGTTCCATTACGGTTAGCAAGTTTTTCTCTTTTGTTGAAGCATCTAAGCCCTTGATATTAATTTCATCAATTTTCGCTCGTATCATTTGAGAACCTTGCGTCATAGAAATTAAATCAAAGTCGTCCGCTCTTACAGTGAAATAAGCCGCGTAATATAAAATTGGGAAATGTACTTTAAACCACGCAATACGCACTGCCATTAAGACGTAAGCAGCCGCATGGGCTTTCGGGAACATGTATTTAATTTTTTTACATGATTCGATATACCATCCAGGCACTTTATTAGCGAGCATTTCCGCTTCGAATTCTTCTGATAAGCCTTTCCCTTTACGAACAGACTCCATTATTTTAAAGGCTAATGATGGTTCTAACCCTTGGTATATTAAATAAACCATAATGTCATCACGACAGCCAATTACTTCTTTTAAGACACATGTGCCATTTTGTATAAGTTCTTGTGCATTTCCAAGCCATACATCCGTTCCATGGGAAAGTCCTGAAATTTGAACAAGCTCCGAGAATGTCGATGGTTTTGTATCTTCAAGCATTTGACGAACGAATCGCGTACCAAATTCCGGTATCCCCAAAGTTCCTGTCTTACAACCTATTTGCTTTTCTGTAACACCTAAAGATTCAGGTGAACTAAAAATTTTCATAACAACCGGATCATCTGTTGGGATTGTTTTCGGATCGATCCCAGATAAATCTTGTAACATACGAATCACGGTCGGATCATCGTGCCCTAGAATATCGAGCTTTAAAATATTGTCATGAATTGAGTGGAAATCAAAGTGCGTTGTTTTCCACTCGGAATCTTGTGCATCCGCAGGGAACTGCACGGGCGAGAAATCGTAAATATCCATATAATCCGGTACAACGATAATCCCACCGGGGTGTTGCCCTGTCGTCCGTTTAACACCTGTACATCCTTGAACTAAACGGTCTACTTCAGCACCACGGAAATGGAGATTATTGTCGCTCGCATAACCTTTGACATAGCCATAAGCTGTTTTCTCCGCAACAGTACCGATTGTACCAGCACGGAAAACATAATCTTCACCAAACAGTACTTTCGTATAGTTGTGGGCTTGCGGTTGGTACTCACCTGAGAAGTTCAAATCAATGTCAGGTACCTTATCTCCTTTAAATCCAAGGAACGTTTCAAATGGAATATCTTGTCCGTCTTTTTTATATGGCGTGCCACACTCGGTACAGTCTTTGTTTGGTAAGTCATAGCCGGAGCTAACCGAACCATCATTGAAAAACTCGGAGTGCTTACAATTTGGACAAATATAATGCGGCGGTAATGGGTTTACTTCCGTAATCTCCATAAATGTTGCAACCAACGAAGACCCAACAGAACCACGAGAACCTACTAAGTAGCCATCTGCCAGTGATTTTTTCACGAGCTTTGCGGAAATTAAATAAATAACGCCGAAACCATGACCTAAAATCGACTTTAACTCTTTTTCAATACGTGCTTTCACAATTTCAGGTAATTCTTCCCCGTAAATACGATGAGCCATTTCATACGTTAAATTCGTTACTTCATCATCAGAGCCTTCAATTTTCGGCGTATATAAATCGTCTTTAATCGGTTTGACATCGTCAATCATATCGGCGACTTTTTGCGTATTTGTGACAACTATTTCTTTTGCAAGATCAGGACCTAAAAAATCAAAGTCCTTCAGCATTTCGTCCGTCGTTCTAAAATGAACTTCGGGTAACTTCGATTTATTTAAAATATTGGCACCACCTTGGGAACCAATCAATATTTGTCTAAACATTGCATCGTTAGGATCGAGATAATGAACATTACCAGTAGCAACGACAGGCTTATCCATCTTTTTGCCGAGCTTGACTAGCTTGCGAATAATATCCTCAATTGTCCATTCATCGCGGACGACATTGCGTTCAATTAACGGTGCATAGACAGCTTTCGGTTGCACTTCAATATAATCGTAAAATCTCGCAACTTTCTCCGCTTCTTCTGGGGATTTATTCATCATCGTCTCAAAGACTTCACCGTTACTACAGCCCGAACCGATTAATAGCCCCTCTCTATACTGTTCCAATGTAGAGCGTGTTACCCGAGGGACACGATAGAACGTTTTTGTGTGGGAATGGGTGACGATTTTAAATAAATTTTTCAATCCATCATTATTAACTGCTAAAATCGTACAATGCATTGGTCGTGCTTTTTTATAGGCGTCTCCACCACCAACATGCTTATTGAAGTCATCGTGAAATTTAATGCCTAGTTCATCTGCTTCTTTTAACAGATGTAACAATAAATAACCTGTCGCTTCTGTATCATAGATAGCACGGTGATGCTGTGTTAATTCAATGCCGAATTTCTTACACAGTGTATTGAGTCGATGATTTTTCATTGTTGGATGAAGTAACCGCGCAAGTTCTAATGTATCAATAACAGGATGTACAGTTTCTTCAAGTCCATATTTTTTATAGCCTGTATATAAGAAGCCCATATCGAATGAGGCATTATGTGCTACTACGATAGCATCTTCTATAAATGCATGGAACTCATGGATAACTTGTTCTACTTCCGGCGCATTACGGACCATATCATCTGTAATACCAGTTAGTTCGATTGTTGTAGCGGATAATGCATGATGTGGGTTGGCAAAGCTTTCGTATTTGTCGATGACATGCCCACCTTTAATTTTTACTGCTGCAAGCTCAATAATCGTATCGTAAGCAGTAGAAAGACCTGTCGTTTCGACGTCAAAGACCACATAAGTTGCTTCGTCTAATGCACGATGTTCAGAAGCATAAGCAATCGGTACACCATCATCTACTAAATTTGCTTCTAAACCGTAAATTACTTTTATGCCATGTTTTTTCCCTGCATTAAAAGCTTCTGGGAACGACTGCACCACTGCATGGTCGGTTATAGCAATAGCAGGATGGCCCCATTTGGCGGCCTGCGCCACTAGTCGCTCGACTGGTGTAACGGCGTCCATTTGACTCATCGGGGTGTGCAAATGTAGCTCTACACGTTTTTCGCCTTCAGGTGCTTTATCTTGTCGCGTTTCTTTTTTAATTTCGTTAATGTCATTTGCCATGACGATTAAATCACGAATAAAGGTATCCGTTTGAACAGAACCGCGCACTTTTACCCACATACCTTTTTTCAAATGTTGCATCAGTTCTGCATCATCATTATCTCGCGAGAACATTTTAACAACGATGGAATCTGTATAGTCGGTAATTTTAATTTGTAGAAGCGAACGTCCACTTTTTAACTCTCTAATTTCTGTATCAAAAACAAAGCCTTCAATAATTACGCGACGTTCTTCTTCCACTATGCGCTTAATTTCCATAATTTCATCGTCTTTAATATGCATGCCAAGCTGGAATGGACGATCGCCAAGCCCTGCCAATGCGGGATTGTCCTTTTTATCTTGCTCGCGTTTTTGGTAGTCTTGCATCGCTTGCTGAGCCATTGCCGCTTCTTCTAAACGTTTTTGTTCAACAAAGGCCTCCTGTGCCTCACGCATTTCATCTGTTTGCTCTTGCAGCATAAAATCAAATGCTATCGGCGGAAAACCAAATTGACTGTAGCTGACTGCTAACTTTTCAGCATATTTTGTTTTCAGCATCATAAGTTCCATGTCTTGCATACAGGATATCGTAATTTTTTGCCCATTCCACATCGGGACTTGCGACACGAGGCAGTTTTTTAATGGTGGTGCCATATCGTCAATTTGCTCAATAATGGTTAACCAATACGTTTGGATAAGTTCTTCCGTCACATTTTTTTCAACTGTTTCAAACGTTGTTTCGATTTGTGCAATCGCAGCAAATTTTTCAGCTAGATGTGTTCGGAATAGTTGATATAACGGAAATGGAAGGATGCCACGTAATTTAATATCAAAATGCCAGAGTCTATTTTTTTTATGAACCGTTAAACGGGATAATTCACCATCTTCAAAAAAAGACATATATACATCATCTGTTAACTCTAGTTGCTGCAAGAGCATTTGAAATCTTTGTCTTGCTTCTTGTTGCTGTTCCAATCAATGACACCTACTTTCACTTTAATAAGAAACAGTCTAAAAAGCCTTCTATTCTTTTATGATTTGAATATGATGCAAAAAAATTCGCTCCCTTTCCACGGGTAAATCCGCAAACCTCACATTGCTTTTTGTGAGGTTTGCTTTACTTCCCGTAGGAGTGTCGCGAATTCGTTTACTTGTTACTAATTGAACTTTGGACTCAAGTCGCCCAAAAAGATATTAATTTTTACGGAAAAATTCATTTAAGCGATCAATGACCTCTTCTTTTTTCCATTCAAAAGTTTCGCCAGTTTGACGGAATTTCACTTCGACAACACCTTCAGTTGCCTTTTTCCCAACTGTTACACGAACAGGTAAACCAATTAAATCTGCATCTGCAAATTTAACGCCTGCACGTTCAGCACGATCATCTATAAGTACATCATAACGATATGATTTTAATAAACCATATAATTCATTAGCTAACGTTACTTGTGCTTCGTCTTTCGTATTGACAGGCACGACATGAATATCATATGGTGCTAATTGTGTCGGCCAAGTAAAGCCATTGTCATCTTGGAAATGTTCAGCTACAGCCGCTAAAATACGAGACACACCAATACCATAGCATCCCATAATAAATGGCTGTGCTTTACCTTGCTCATCTAAAAATGTACCATTCATTTTTTCAGAATATGTTGTGCCTAATTTGAAAATATGGCCCACTTCAATTCCTTCTGCAAATTTAATGATACCTTGTCCATCTGGTGATGGATCTCCTTCTTGGATAAAACGAATATCTAAGTATTCATTTACTGCGAAATCTCGCTCTGGGTTAACATTTACTAAATGGAAGCCATCTTCATTTGCACCAGCTACACCGTTGCGAATTGATTTAATGGCATGATCTGCTACAACTTTTACGTCTACTGGTAGTTTAACAGGACCGATTGAGCCTACTCCACAGCCTAATAACTGACGGATAGCCGCTTCATCTGCAAGTTCTACAGAACCGGCATTTAGCGCATTTTTCAATTTAATATCATTAATTTCGTGATCACCACGTGCAAGTACAACAACTAATTCCTCATCAATATTAAAGACTAATGACTTGATAACATTAGACGCTGGAACTTGTAGAAATGCCGAAACTTCTTCAATTGTTTTTTGCTCTGGCGTTGCGACTTTTTCAAGATCTTTTAATGCTTCGTTAGATGGTTGATACTCTACAGTCACTTCTGCCATCTCAATATTTGCAGCATAATCTGATGTATCAGAGTAAGCAATTGTATCTTCCCCAATTTCAGATAACACCATAAATTCATGTGTACCTTTACCACCGATTGAACCAGCATCCGCAATAACTGCACGATAGTTTAAGCCTAAACGTGAGAAAATATTAGAGTATGCACGGTACATATCATCATAAGTTTCATCTAAGCTTTCGCGAGAAGCATGGAAAGAATAAGCATCCTTCATAATAAACTCTCTTCCTCGCAATAAACCGAAACGAGGGCGTTTTTCATCACGGAATTTTGTTTGAATTTGATAGAGTGTTAAAGGTAATTTTTTATATGATTTAATTTCATCGCGTACTAAAGTAGTAATGACTTCTTCATGTGTTGGTCCTAAAGCAAAATCGCGGTTATGGCGATCTTGTAATCGCATTAATTCTGGACCGTATTTTTCCCAACGGCCTGATTCTTGCCATAGCTCAGCAGATTGCAATGCAGGCATTAATAATTCGATTGAGTTGATTGCTTCCATCTCTTCACGAATAATATTTTCAATTTTTGTTAACACACGTTTTGCAAGCGGTAAATACGAATATACCCCACTTGTATTTTGACGAATAAACCCTGCACGTAATAATTGCTTATGTGATTTTACATCTGCATCCGCAGGTACTTCACGTAGCGTTGGGATAAATGTTTTACTTTGCTTCATTCAGTGTTCCACCTTTTTTAATAAATAAATTAATACTCTAATTAGCATAAACAAATTTAGCTTTGAACGCAATGTTTCAAAACAATTGCGCTCAAAGCTATTTGACAATGTAATTTCACTTTGACATAACCTGCTAAAGCGTTCTACGCGCTTTTAGACATCGGCCATATGAAAGTTAACTGTCGTAAAACTTGTTAGAAGAAGAATCGTTGAATATCGTTCCACGTGACAACGACCATTAAAATCATTAGCAGTACAATACCTACAAAATGAACCATACCTTCTTTTTGACGATCGATTGGTTTCCCTCGTACAGCTTCAAAACCAAAGAACAATAGTCGTCCACCATCTAATGCTGGCAGTGGTAATAGGTTCATAATACCAAGGTTGATGCTAAGCATCGCGGCAAAATTCATTAATGCGAAAATTCCCCATGTCGCAACTTCCTCGGTCGTTTTATAAATGCCTACAGGTCCTGATAGTGCATCAATTGTAAATTGACCTGTAATAAGCATGCCTAATAGTTCAAAGATTCTAACCGTCATATTATACGTTTCTTGTGCTCCATAAACTACGGCCTTTAATGGATTATAAACCCGAGGGCTTTCATACCTTACACCAATTTGACCGACCGTTTTGCCGTCCTGCTCAACTGCCTTTACTGTCATATTAAGGTCTTCAATTTGTCCACCACGCTCAACTGTGACATTCACACTTTGATTTGGACGCTTCTGCACAATAGCCGCTAAATCTTGCCATTTTTCAACTGCTTGTCCATCAATCGAAGTGACCTTATCTCCCGCAAGCATACCTGCCTGTGCTGCTGGATCATTTGCTACGACTTCCGATATAATTGGCTCGTACGTTGGTACACCGTTTAATATACCAATTAGCATATAAATGAAAAACGCTAATATAAAGTTAAATAATGGACCAGCAAAAATTGTCATTGCACGTTGACCGACTGTTTTAGCATTAAATTGACGATCATATGGTGCAATGACCGTTTCTTTACCATTTTCTACAACAACACAATCGCGTGCAACTTGATAACTTACTAATTTCTCTTCGTCATCATAGCCTTCAATAAATAACTCTCGTTCTAAATCAGCGCGTTCTACTTCTAAAAATAATAAATCTGGCAATTGTCTATTATTTTGATTGAAAATGATTTTTTTTACGATATTATCGTCATCGACAATAATGCCTACTCGGTAACCTGGCTGTAATTCAATGCCATCCATATCCTCGCCTGCCATACGGACATAACCACCGATTGGCAATAAACGGATTGTATAAATTGTTTCTCCATGCATTTTCCCGTAAATTTTCGGGCCCATACCGATTGCGAATTCACGTACCATAATTCCTGCACGTTTCGCAAATAGGAAGTGACCAAGTTCATGGAAGAACACGAGCAAGCCAAATATTAATATAAATGCAACGGCTGTTTGCATAATACCCCACCTCTTTAAAAGCGAATAGTTAACGATAGTTATCTGTCGTTATTTTACCATGTCTAACACGATTTTTCTTGTTTCTCTGTCTACATGTAAAATTGTTTGCAAATCTGGCACGAACACATTATTGTGTGCCTGCATGACACGCTCGATTGTTTCATCAATCTCTAGGAATGTTATTTTGCCTTGTAAAAACGCGGCAACAGCTGCTTCATTTGCGGCATTCATAGCAGTTAAAATAGTTCCACCTGTACGCCCTGCCTCATAAGCTAATCGCAATGCTGGATAACGTTCTAAATCCATTTCTTTAAAATGGAGCTGACCAATTTGTGCTAAATTAAGTCGTTGCCCATTATGAAGCGGCATACGATCTGGATAGCTCAAGGCGTATTGGATAGGCACACGCATGTCCGGCGTACCGAGCTGTGCAAGAACGCTAGTATCATGATACTCAACTAGAGAGTGAATAATACTTTCTCTGTGTAAAAGTACATCAATTTTATCATAAGGCATATCAAACAAGACATGCGCTTCTATCACTTCAAGCCCCTTGTTCATCATAGTAGCTGAGTCTATCGTAATTTTTGCCCCCATCGACCAATTAGGATGATTAAGTGCATCTGCAACCGTAACATGTTTTAACTCTGCGCGTGTTTTATCTCGGAAACTACCACCCGAAGCTGTAATAATTAAACGCTCAATATTTTTCGGATTTTCTCCATTCATTGATTGGAATATAGCTGAATGCTCACTATCTACCGGTAATATTGGCACATTATATTTTTTCGCTTCCGCCATCACTAAATGCCCTGCTGTGACAAGTGTTTCTTTATTTGCAATAGCAATTGTTTTCCCCATGCGAATGGCAGCTAATGTAGATTCAAGACCAACGCTACCAAGCACTGCATTGACAAGTACCGTCGAATCAGGATGGGTCGCAACCTCTACAAGTCCTTTGGCACCGAATGTAAAGTGTACTTGCGGATAGTCTTTTGCGAGCATACGTGCATCTTCCTCAAGCTGAACAGATACGAGTTCTGGCTTTAAGGTTTCGATTATATCACGTGTTTTTTCTATGTTTTTTCCTGAAGAAAACGCTACAAGATGAAATGCTTCACGTTGTTCTTTTAAAATATCATAGGTTTGCCAACCGATAGAACCAGTTGCACCCAATAAACTAATTTTTTTCACGACAAAACGTCCCCTTTTTCTATCTTAGCGAATCAATGTCTAATTCGCATCATTATGCTACCGACGCATTTGTTTCAATGAGAAAGCAGCAAACTGTCTCTTCGCTGCTTTTCGCGCTGAAGTTGCGCCTTCCGCTCCATTAACTGTTCGTTATCTTGTAAAAATAACGCAATTAAATAAAGAAATACTACAGGTGGTTCAACCATTTAGCTACCGAAAAGATGTAAAAAATGAAGTAATGGCACGACGAATAATAAACTATCAAAGCGGTCTAAAATCCCGCCATGCCCTGGTAAAATATTGCCCGAATCTTTTACATCAAAATGACGCTTGATGGCTGACTCCACTAAATCGCCCATCTGTCCAATGACGGAAGCAAAAATCGTGATAAAAATTAGTGACACATAACCATTCGCAAATGGATAGATCGCTTGCATTGCGATAGCAAATATAACCGCAATCACAATCCCACCAATAAAGCCTTCAATTGTTTTCTTCGGTGAAATTTCTGGCCACAGCTTATTTTTCCCTAATTTTCTACCAACAAAATAGGCACCTGAATCAGTTGTCCACACAACAAGTAAGCAATAGACAACAAACTCAAGACCGTAGCTTCTTGTTTCAATTAAATAATGGAAACCTAATCCTACATAAAATGCACCAAGCAAAATAAAACCAATTTCATCAAATGTTATTTTATTTTTTACTAGGACTACATAAATAAGCAAGAGCATGACAAGTCCATAAATAACCATTAATAGAGACGAATAGCCAATGGCATGTATTACTTCATTTGCCCATTCTGTTGGTATAACAAGCATAATGAGTGTCAGTAACCCGATAAACCCAGGTACTGAAAAAATCGAAATACTTTTCATTTTTAGTATTTCATAAAAGCCTACAACAGCCATTGCTAGTACGAGTAGTGTAAATGGCACTTTACCGTAAATAACAAACGGAATAAACAGTGCCGCTGCAATGATTGCTGTGATGATTCGTTGTTTCAAGATGTTTCTTCTCCCTTCAACCCACCGTAACGGCGATTACGTTTTTGATAGTTTTCCACCGCTTCCAGCAAGTTTTCCTCACTAAAATCTGGCCACAATGTATCAGTAAACCAAAATTCCGTATAGGCGAGCTGCCATAACATAAAGTTACTTAATCTTACTTCACCACTTGTACGAATTAGTAAGTCTGGCTCTGGTAGATGAGCTGTCATTAAATGAGCTGTCATACATTCCTCATTTATGTCTTGTATTGTTAATTGACCGTCCTGTACTTTTTGTAGCATCGCTTTCATGGCACTAACCATTTCTGATCGACTGCCATAATTTAAAGCAAAATTTAAAATTAACCCTGTATTGTGTTTCGTCTCCTCCATTGCCTCATACAATGCTTTTTGTGTATGTGCTGGTAGGAACGTCGGATCACCAATCATTTCAACACGCACGTTGCGCTCCATCATTTCCGGTAAAAAGGAACCTAAAAATTCGACAGGTAGACGCATGAGAAAATCGACTTCTGGTTTTGGTCGTTTCCAATTTTCTGTAGAGAACGCATACACCGTTAATACTTTTATGCCAAGATCAGATGCAAATCTAGTTACCTTCCGTACTGCCTTCATACCTTCGTGGTGCCCTGCAACACGTGGCATGGCACGTTTTTTAGCCCAACGTCCATTTCCGTCCATAATAATCGCTACATGGGCAGGAATCGGCTCGCTTTTCGAATGGGCAACACGTTCCTCCAATGATAGTGTATCCATATTTACTTGTTTACCTAATAGCTTCTTAAACATGCTAACTCCCCCACTACAACTAATCGGACGTATACTAACCTATCATAACAAACAAAAGTGCCTTTTGTCTTTTTTTTCCCTCTAATTGACTATGTATGAACTACCTTATTTTAGAACAACATACATCGCAAAGAACAATCTTGTCTTTCTACATTCATCAACTGCTAGCATGCCTGAACAAAACGGTTTAAGCGTTTACTAGTTATCTACATGTTAAACGTTTCAGCGCATAGATGACAGCTGTGAATTGTAGCATCGATAAGAAATGAATACATTTACAATAAAAGAGAAAAGACGTCCTGTTATGTATAGGACGCCTTCATCTCATCAAAAAGTTCCATCGTAGAAATGTAAAGCGCCTGCTTACACTTCTAAAATTTCTTTTTCTTTTTCTTTCGCTACTTGATCTACTTTTACGATGAAATCATCTGTTAATTTTTGGATATCATCACCGTATCCACGTAGATCGTCTTCTGTGATTTCGCCAGCTTTTTCAAGTTTTTTAAGATCGTCATTTGCATCGCGACGAACGTTACGTACTGCGATTTTCGCATCTTCTGCTTCTTTTTTCACTTGTTTTACAAGGTCTTTACGACGTTCTTCTGTTAATGCCGGAATCATTAAACGAATAACTGAACCATCATTAGTTGGTGTAATACCAATATCCGATTTCATAATCGCTTTTTCGATTTCACCTAAAATTGTTTTATCGTAAGGTGTGATCACTAGTAAACGCGCTTCTGGTACAGCAACACCCGCAAGTTGATTGATTGGTGTTGGTGCTCCATAATAATCTACAGAAATTCGATCTAATAGAGATGCGTTTGCACGACCTGCTCGGATTGATGCTAGTTCACGTGAAAAAGCAGCAATCGATTTATTCATTTTTTCTTTTGCTTGTTCTAAAACTTGTTTAGCCATTATGCATTCCTCCTAACAACTGTTCCAATTTTTTCGCCCTGTACGGCACGTTTAATATTACCTGGCTCCGTAATTGAGAATACAATTAGCGGAATATCGTTATCCATACATAGTGTTGAAGCAGTTGAGTCCATTACTTGTAACCCTTGTTGAATAACGTCTAAGTATGTGAGTGTATCATATTTGATGGCAGTAGTATCGACCTTTGGATCTGCAGAGTAGACACCGTCTACATTGTTTTTCGCCATTAAAATCGCATCAGCGTCAATTTCAGCTGCACGTAATGCAGCAGTTGTATCTGTAGAGAAGAACGGGTTACCTGTACCTGCAGCAAAAATAACTACACGTTTTTTCTCTAAATGACGAACTGCTTTACGACGAATATATGGCTCTGCTACTTGTGTCATCACAATAGAAGATTGCACGCGTGTTTCGATACCTAATTTTTCAAGAGCATCTTGTAATGCTAATGAGTTCATAACCGTTGCTAGCATGCCCATATAGTCAGCCGCTGCACGATCCATGCCCATTTCACTACCGATTTTTCCACGCCATATATTACCGCCACCTACAACAACAGCAACTTCTACATCAAGATCTACTACTTCTTTTACTTCTTCTGCAACAGACTTGATAATTTTTGGTGATAATCCGAAGCCAGCCTCTCCTGCTAACGCTTCACCACTTAGTTTAATAACTACTCGTTTATATTGTGGCACACTCATTGTAAACCTCCGTCAGACATTTATTTAAAACATTTCTATTCCTTTTCCATTATAGTATATCTAACAATAATTGCTAGTTGTGAATAATGGTAATAGAAAATTCTATCTTTTTTTAGCTCTTTTCGGAAAAATAGGGAACACGTTATGTTGTGTTCCCCATTTTTTGTCTAGAAAATCTAGTTATTATTTGATTAGGATCAAATGTAAGCCAATCCAACAAGTGAACTAGTTTACAAATTAGTTACCTTTAACTTGGCTCATTACTTCTTCAGCAAAGTTATCTTCACGTTTTTCGATACCTTCACCAACAGCATAACGTACGAAGCCAGTTACAGAACCACCAGTTGTAGCAACGAAGTCGCGAACTTTTTGGTCTGAGTTTTTAACGAATGATTGGTCAAGTAAGCAAACGTCTTCGAAGTATTTACCAAGACGACCTTCAACCATTTTCGCTACGATGTTTTCTGGTTTACCTTCGTTAAGTGCTTGTTCAGTTAACACTTTGCGCTCACGTTCAACTTCTTCAGCAGAAACTTCGTCACGAGAAACGTAAGTTGGGTTAATAGCTGCGATATGCATAGCGATATCTTTAGCAGCTGCTGCATCTGTAGAACCTTCTAAAGATACTAATACACCAATACGGCCACCCATGTGTAGGTAAGAACCGAATGCATCAGCATCAGTTTTTGTTTTGATTTCGAAACGACGAAGTGTAATTTTTTCACCGATTGTTGCTATTGCTGTTGAAATTTGGTCAGCGATTTTTACGCCTTCTGCATTTTCAAGTTCTAATGCAGCTTCTACTGATGCCGGTTTAGCAGCAAGTAATTGCTCAGCTAAAGCAGAAACTAATACTTGGAATTTATCGTTTTTCGCAACGAAGTCAGTTTCAGCGTTAACTTCAAGAATAATTGCTTCGTTACCTTTTTCTAGAATGTAAGTTGTACCTTCTGCAGCGATACGGTCAGCTTTTTTAGAAGCTGAAGAAAGACCTTTTTCACGTAAGAAATCGATTGCCGCTTCTAAGTCACCATCAGTTTGTACTAACGCTTTTTTACAATCCATCATACCAGCGCCAGTTTTTTCGCGTAATTCTTTTACTAATTGTGCAGTAATGTTTGCCATTTAGTGTTGCCTCCTCAAATTGGTTAAACTTATTTCAATGATAGGTTCTAAAAAAGGTGATAAGGGTTCTGAGCCACTTATCACCTTTTTGTAAACGTGAATTACTCAGCAGCAGCTTCTGTAGCTGGAGCTTCTTCTTCACCTTGTTTTGACTCGATTAAAGCGTCAGCCATTTTAGCAGTTAATAGTTTAACAGCGCGAATAGCATCGTCATTAGCAGGGATAACATAGTCGATTTCATCTGGATCACAGTTTGTATCAACAATACCTACTAGAGGGATGTTTAATTTACGAGCTTCTGCAACAGCGATACGTTCTTTGCGTGGGTCAACCACGAACATAACGTCTGGAAGATCGTGCATATCACGGATACCGCCTAAGAATTTAACTAGACGTTCGTGTTCTTTTTTAAGTTGGATTACTTCTTTTTTAGGAAGAACTTCGAAAGTTCCTTCTTCTTCCATTTTTTCGATAGCTTTCATACGTGCAACACGTTTTTGAATTGTACCGAAGTTAGTAAGAGTACCACCTAACCAACGTTGGTTGATGTAGTAGTTGCCTGAACGTTCAGCTTCGTCTTTGATCGCTTCTTGTGCTTGTTTTTTCGTACCAACGAAAAGAACTTTACCACCGTCTTGACCAACTTGACGCATGAAGTCATAAGCTTCCTCTAATTTTTTAACAGTTTTTTGTAAGTCGATGATGTAGATCCCGTTACGCTCAACGAAGATAAATTTCTTCATTTTTGGGTTCCAACGACGAGTTTGGTGACCGAAATGTACACCAGCTTCAAGTAATTGTTTCATAGAAATTACTGACATGTGAATTTCCTCCTAGAATGTTTGGTTTTTTTCCTCCGCATTTATCGTCTGCAACAAGCTACCCTAATCTTAGAGCACCACTTACTGCATCAAAATGCGTGTGTAGTAATAACACCATTTGCTACTATATCACAGCTTTATAGCATTCGCAACTGTTTTAGCTATGGAATTTCAATAAAAGCTCGATTTCTGTCTTGCCTTTTTGCAGCTTTTTGGCAATTTCCTCTGCCGTTTTCCCTTGCTTTGCCATTTGCACAATTTGTTGCTCCAACGTTAATGGTTGCGGCTCTTCTTTCTGTACTGGAGGCGGCTTCGGCGATGTAGCTTGTACTGGAGTTACCCCTACTTGTTGGCGTGAGTAGGCATTCGCTACGATATTTTTCGGCATCAAAATACGCGGCTCGTGATCTCGCCCCACATCCTTCGTTTGACTTTCTATTTGTGCCAACGGCTGTCCTTGATTTTTTTGTGAGGCAGGACGCTTTTGTTGCACAGTAGTTGTCTTTTCTGGTTTAGGTACGACTTGTAACGCTTGAATAAGACGATTGTTTTCATCTTTCATTTCAGCTAAATATAGGCTGATGGAGTCATCCATTTCACGCATTAAACGTTCCTGCTTTTTTTCTAAATCTTTGAATTTCGCTAGTTTTGTATTCAAAATAATTATGAAATAAAATGATAGTAGCTGTAAAACAAAGAGTACAGCTATTAGTATGGTTGTCATAATAAACTCCTATCCACTAAAGTCCACGAAATTACCTTTGAACGGATGTTGAGCCTGTTTTTCTGGTTTTTCGTTAAGATTTTTTTTCTTTTTACGGGTCCCTTTTATATAGTCGCCACCCGCTTCTTCCTCTTCACTAATCTCAGACATACCTTCTGATGTATTGACAGCTTTTTGCTTGCGTTCAATTTCCTTTTTTAGCGCTTCATTTGCATGTGCTTGTTGAGCTAAAGTTTGTTGTTGTGCCTGATCCGCCATTTTACCCGCTTCAAACGTTTTTGGAATAGCTATTTGTAATTCGACACCTTTTAAACTCACTAGATTCCCTCCCTCAACAAAACGTGATAATGCTTACACATTGATCATTTCATTCGATAATAACTTGCGCAGCTTAAATAAAGCCTTTGAGTGAATTTGTGAAATACGTGATGTTGATAATTCGAGCATTTCACCAATTTCAGTTAAGGTCAATTCCTCTGTATAAAATAAACTAAGTACAAGTTGCTCTTTATCGTTAAGCTTTTGTATATTTACTGCTAAATCATCAAGTAATTCTGATTTTATGACGACCTGCTCAGGCGTTTTTGTCGTATCGTCACGAATGACAAATGACTTTCCCTCAGCCTCCTCCTGATCTTGTTGTTCATTGATGGAAAGTACATTTGAGAAGAAATGTTCCTGTACAGTTTGGTAAACGTCTTCTACAGAAACCTCCATATGTTCTGCAAGCTCCTCTGGTGTCACATGACGCATATATTGTTGTTCTAATTGTTCAATTTTGGCATCCAACTTTTTCGCTTTTTCTCGCGCAGAACGTGGTAACCAATCTTCCTTGCGTAAACCATCAATGATGGCGCCTCTCACTCTAAAGGAAGCATATGTATCAAATTTTAAGTCTCGGTTTATATCAAATTTATTTAAAGCATCAAATAGACCTAGCATGCCTAAGCTGGTTAAATCGTCGCGCGATACACTTTTAGGTACACCTGCACCGATTCGCTGTACATGATAAGTCACAAGAGATGTATATTTTTTAATTAGTAAATCACCCGCATCTGGATCACGATCATGAATCCACCGATTCCACAGCTTTTGTTCATCGTTTAGAATTGGTTGTGTCATAAAATCCACCTCTCTTTATGAAAAGCATATTGCGCCTGTTAGCAGCTTGCATGTTCTAAGGCATCATTGTACCCAGAGTACGATTAACACTTCACGCTTAACTGCATGTATATCAATAAGCATCTTTGCGTATTTAGCTTACAATGACTGACAGACGTAGAATACAAACCCATGCCATTCTTTCCTTTTATTATAACAAGATTCGACTATAATTTCATATGATTCTCTTACACTATTCTATTATTGATTCACTGTATTTTTAAGCATAAGAAAACTGCCTCTAATGATTAGTCGACAGCTAACATTAGAGGCAGTTCAAAGCATTCTCGCTTTATGCATTTACTTGTTGTTCATCTTCACGATTCAACATCGTTCGTACAACTTGTGCAATATCTTCTGTGTTTTCATCTTGAAACTCAACCGTTGAGCTTGTAGAAGATGCTTCATTACTTCCCTCGTCGGGATGTGTAGAACTGTTTTCTTCAAGCTCACTATCCGCTAATGCTTGATCAGCATTTGGCGTAAATAGCACATATGCAATTAAAAATCTAACTATATACATAACAAAAAATACGATAATTGCTGCTATAAATGAACCTATGATAATACGTAATGGTGTATAGGGTTGTTGCAGCGTTATAAAGAAGTAACAAGAAAAGGCAATTAACGCCCCCCACAGGTTATAAAAAATAGAACCAAACATTATATTTCACTCACTCCTTGGTTAACCGTTCGAATATTTAATATCGACGTAGCCGGATTAAATTCAATTGTTCGACCGCTATTACCGCCCGTATTTTCGGCAACTAAAGGAATTCCATGACGTTTTAATTCAAACTTAACAGCCTCTACATTACGAGGACCGATGCGCATTGAATCTTTATCAGATGTAAATTGAAACATTTGCGCACCCCCTGCAATTTTAGCCTTGAGCTTAAATTTTTGGACACCTTCTAGTTTTAATAAATCAATCATAGCTGAAATGCCCGTATCTGCAAATTTTGCGACATTTATTGATTCAGATCTACCAAGACTAGAATCTGGTAGCATTACATGGATTAAACCAGCTATTTTCTTTGACTCATCGTATAAAATAACGCCTACACAAGAACCAAGACCTGAGGTTCTAATCGTGTTCGGAACTTTCGCTACATCCATTTGCGCAATTCCAACTTTTATTACTTGCCCATTTGTGTTTAGCATAGCCTATGAAACTCCCAATGCTTTAAAAATAGCATCAAAAGAATCTGGATCTGGTAGTAAAAAGAAATGTCCTCTTACTGTTTCATGATCCTCCACACCGTCTTCAAAAATGGATGTATTTATTACGATGACATTATCACTAACATGCGATAATTCAATTAAGCCGATACTAATAATTGCTCCAAACATATCCACACTTAGACCAGGCACTGTGGGATAAATTTTTAAATTTGTAAAGTCTGATAGCGCAGATAAATATGAACCTGATAAAATATTCCCCATTTCCTGCATGGCCGATAAACCTAACTCAGAAACAGGTGGGTTTTTAAAGTCGAATGATTCATCTTGTATTAGACGACGAATAAAGCGATTTGCTTGTTCGATAGGAAGAATGAAAAACATGCTCCCTTCTGCATCACCTTCAATGCGTAAAAAAATCCCAACAACGACATTTTCAGAGCCACCAGCTAGCTCCATCATGTCATGAAACGATACCATTTCGACCTTTGGTACACGCATATCGATTTTTTTACCAAGCAAATTGGAAAGTGCTGTTGCAGCATGTGCAGCGCCAATATTGCCTATTTCCTTTAAGACGTCTAAATGCAGTGATGTAATCTTTTGATTAAATGTCATAATCGAATCCCTACTTTAGTGGATTTAATACTTTTTCTAAATGCAATAAAATTAATAATCGTTTACCAATTTTGGCTACACCTGAAATAAACTCTTCTTCAAGAGAACCTACTACTTCTGGTTGTGGTTCAATTGAGTTTGCAGGAATATCCAACACATCATTTGCTGAATCGACTACAAAGCCTACTTCCATATCCTCTAATGAAATAATGATAATTCGCGTCGTTTCTTCATGTTCAGAAATCGGTAATTCAAAGCGTTGTCGTAAATCAATAATCGGCGTGACAACACCTCGTAAATTAATAACACCTTTTACATACTTCTCTGTTTTAGGCACACGTGTAATATGCATCAGTTTCTCGATACCTTGAACGTGGGATACAGGAATAGCATATTCCTTATCTGCTAATTGGAAGACAATTACTTTAATATTTTCTTGTTCAACTGCATTTGTCATGGTTAACACCTCTCTTATTCATTCACCTTATTTAATAAGTGCATTACAATCTACAATCAAGGCTACTTTACCATTACCTAAAATTGTTGCACCTGAAATTGCAAAGATATTCGTTAAGTAGTTGCCTAATGATTTCAGTACAATTTCTTGTTGGCCAATGAATGAATCGACAACTAAACCAGCAAGTTTCTCGCCTTTACGAACAATTACTACTGAATGGAATTCATCGTCTTGTAATTCTTTACGAGGAACTTCAAAGATTTCCTCCAAGAATACAAGTGGAACCACTTTGCCACGGAAGTCGATTACCTTTTGATTATGAGCATTCATAATATCTGAAGTACGGATAATCGAAGTTTCAATGATTGATGATAACGGTATCGCATAAATTTCTTTTTCGATTTCCACAAGCATTACAGAAATAATCGATAATGTTAGCGGTAATTGAATAGAGAAGATCGAGCCTACATCTTGTGTCGATTCAATTGAAATGTTTCCACCTAAAGATTCAATCGTCGTTTTAACAACGTCCAGTCCTACACCGCGACCAGATACATCCGAAATAACATCTGCTGTTGAGAAACCAGAGGCTAAAATAAGCTCATTGATTTGATTATCTGACATTGTAAGTGCTTGTTCTTGCGTAACAATGCCTTTAGAAATTGCCTTTGACAACACTTTATCACGATTAATGCCTGCACCGTCATCTTCAATTTCGATAAAGACATAGTTACCGCTGTGATAAGCACGTAATACGACAGTACCTTCTTCCGGCTTACCTTTTGCACGGCGCGTAGTAGGGTTTTCAATACCATGATCGACAGAGTTACGGATTAAGTGTACAAGTGGATCTCCGATTTCGTCGATTACAGTACGATCAAGCTCTGTTTCTGCTCCGATAATTTCAAGGTTAATTTTCTTGTTTAAGTCTCGAGATAACTGACGAATCATTTTAGGGAAGCGGTTGAATACCGTTTCAACAGGTACCATGCGCATTGTCAAAATAATTGTTTGTAAGTCACCCATCACACGACTCATTCGTTCTACTGTTTCATTTAGCTCGCCATGATTCACTTCTGTTGAAATGGATTGTAGACGGCCACGGTCAATAACAAGCTCCTCAAAAAGATTCATTAAAATATCCAAACGTTCGATATTTACACGAATCGTTTTATTCCCTACAGGCGCATGACTTTTATCTGCTTTTGCAGGCGTTGTCGTTTTTGCTGCTGCAGGCTTAGCTGTTGTCTCTTGTGTGTCTACTACTTCCGCCGTTGCAGTTGCAGTAGCCGCTACTTCTTGGCTTGCCTCGTATTGTTGTTTTTCGCTGAATTGCTCTTGGTTAATTGTCGCAATTTTAACTTCCTCAACTTCAGAAACCTTCATTAACTTCTTCTGCATATCTTCTGCTGATTCTTTCGTTACAAATGCAACATAAAATTGCTGATCGAATTGTTCATCTTCAAGCTTCTCAACAGATGGCGCTGATTTAATAACATCTCCATCCTTCTCTAGAATCTCGAACACCATGAATACACGTGCAGCTTTTAATAGACAATCTTCACGCAGACTTACTGATATTTCAAAAGCATTAAATCCTTGTTCGGCAGATTGTGTAATGACCGTTTGTTCAAAGCTATCATATTCTAATACACTTGATACTTGTGGTGTTTCTACAGTTGCTACAACTTCAGGAATTGCTTCCTCGCCTGACTCAATGCGCTTTAATTGCGCAACAGTAGAAGAAACATCACGTTTTCCATCTCCACCATTTGCTATATCCATAACCATTTCTTCTAAATGATCGACAGATTCAAAAACTATATCTAAAATTTCTGGTGATACATGAATCTTTTCATTTCGAATTGCATCTAGGACATTTTCCATTTTATGTGTTAAATCGGCTAAGTCTTCAAAGCCCATAGTCGCTGACATACCTTTTAGTGTATGCGCTGAACGGAAAATCTCACCAACGATTGCCAAATCATCGGGGTTTTTTTCTAGTTCTAATAAATGCTCACTACAAGCTTGTAAATGCTCTTTACTTTCTTCGATAAACATCTCTAAATATTGATTGACTTCCATTAAGAGGACACCCCTTTTAAGGCAAATATTTCATAATTGTTTGTGCAATATCATCTACATCAGCGACTTCATCGACAAGCTGCGTTTCCACCGCAGCTTTCGGCATACCATACACTATGCAAGTTTCAGCTGACTCTGCGATAGCCATTACATTACCGGTACTTTTTAAAGCTTTCAGTCCTTTTGAACCATCATAGCCCATACCAGTCATAATCACTGCTACCTTATCAAAATCTTTAAATTGACTTACATCTTCAAACATGACATCTACAGACGGGCGATGGCCGGAACGTGGTGGTTCTTGATTATCTAATACGATGCCATAGGAGGTACCTACTTTTCTTAATCTTAAATGGTATCCACCAGGAGCAATATACGCTACGCCATTTTGTAAAATATCGCCTTGCTCTGCTTCTTTTACTGTAATCTCGCTCAAATGATTAAGGCGAGAAGCCAGTGATTTCGTAAAACCAGCCGGCATATGTTGAACAATAAGAATCGGCGCTTGAATTGATTTTGGAATTTTTGTAATAACTTCCTGCAGCGCACGTGGTCCACCCGTAGATGTACCAATTAACACAATTTTCTTGCTTGCTTTACTCCATTCAACATGGGGCTTCGTACTATTCACTAGCGACGAATTCACATTGACTGGAGGTGTCACTTTTCGTTCTTTCGAAAGTTCTTTTCTTATAGCAGTTGCTGATACAATTGGTTCCTGTTGCTTTTTACTACTAGAAGGTTTTTTTAGTTTAGAAATTGGTACCAATGAAGCTTGTTCTACTTTATGAACAAGTTCAGATTGGATTTTATGTAAATCAAGAGAGATTGTTCCGCTAGGTTTCGCAACAAAATCAACTGCTCCATACTCGATTGCAGTTAGTGCATTTTCAGCCCCTCGTTGGGTTGTACTTGAAAGCATGACGACAGGCACTGGACAAATTGTCATAATTTCATTTAATGCTTCGAGTCCATTCATTTCAGGCATTTCAATATCCATTGTCACGACTGTTGGTTTTAATGTTTGAATTTTCTTGATCGCATCTTTTCCATTTCGTGCTGTTCCAACTACTTCAACCTTCGAGCTACCAACAAAAAAGTCACTAATTAGCTTTCTCATAAAAGCAGAATCATCCACAACCAACAGCTTGCTTTTATGTAAAAAGTCCAATTAATCACGTCCTTTCGAAAAAATACTTCTAAGTTTAGTTAAGAATTTACTTGCTGATTGTTCATGTGCATGCACTTCTTCTGTCCGTTGTTCCATAAAACGCGCCACTATCAATTGCAGTGTTTTAGAAACCAGTGCATCTGGATAAGCGATTGAAAATGGCACTTGTTCACGTACTGCTTTACGCACAACAGGATCCTCCGGTAATGAGCCTAATACTGTGACCTCTTTGTCTAAAAAACGCTTCATCGTAAGCCTTAAACGGTCAATTGTTTCAATACCTTCTTCTTTAGAAAAAGCACGATTGCAAAGTATATAAAATTGCTTATCCATATCTCTTACATGAATGTACTTCATCATCGAATAGGCATCTGTAATAGAAGTTGGCTCTGCTGTTGAAATTACGATTATTTCATCAATAGAAGTAAGTAACTCTAATGACCAACTTGTCGCACCCGCACCCATATCAAATAAAATATAGTCGAAGTTTTTTTGCAGCTGATCAAAAGCATGAATGAGTCTTTCAAACATGGCCTCTGACCATTCCAGCACGCTCGACATACCAGACCCGCCAGCAATACATTGTAAACCATGTGGTCCTTCAAAAATTACCTCATCTAGTAATTTGTTACCTTCCAAGTAATCTTTCAAACTATAAGAAACATTTTTCCCAATTAAAATATTAATATTGCCCATGCCAATATCCATATCTACAATGGCTACTTTTTTGTCCTTGCTCGCTAAATTAATTGCAAAGTTCATTGAAAAGTTACTTTTACCAACTCCACCCTTACCGCTTACGACTGCAATTGTTTTGCCTAACTGCCCTTGCCGTTTCAGCATTTTCAAGCGCAATGTTTCTGCTTGATCCCTCATTTTTCTTCACCTTGGAAAAACAAATTAAGCACTGCTTCTAAATCAGCTTCTTCAATATCCTCTGGTACTTCTTGACCATTCGTATAGTAAGCAAGTCCTTTATTATATTTAATCATTAAATTAATCATTGTGCCAATAGAATTTGTTTCATCGATCTTAGTAAAAATCATTTTCTCAATAGGGACGCCTGTAAATTGGTCAATAATATTGGTCATATCCTTTTCTTTTGCCGTCATAGCAAGCACTAGGAACGATTCAGCTTGATCATCAAACTTAATAAGGCGCTGTAAATCATCTACATATTTTGCTTCTTTATAATTGCGTCCAGCTGTATCGATAAACACTAAATCTAAATGGGACAATCGTTGCACAGCTTGTTCAAAATCAGTCGAGTTATAGGCAATTTCGACAGGCGCTTGTAAAAGGCCAGCATACGTTTTTAACTGCTCAATAGCAGCAATTCTGTATGTATCGGTTGTAATAAAGCCTATTTTCTTCTTTTTCTCTAAAACAGCTCGAGCTGCCATTTTAGCAATTGTCGTCGTCTTGCCGACACCAGTAGGCCCGAGAACATTAATGTATTTACGTTCATACGATAGCCCCCCCATCGGCATTCCTTCTAATTTTTTGCGCAACAAGTTTTTTGTAATTAGCTTGCATTGAGAAAAATTGATTTCTGAAGCTTCTTTGAAATGCATAAAAAGCTCATCACCGATCGTTGTGATGAGCTCCTCATTTAGCTCTTGCTGTCTTAAGTATTCAATGAAGGGTAAGAGTTCATCGGGATATTGAGCTTGGCTAGCCTTCTTGTGCATAGATTGCATTAACGATTTTAAATCGGCAATTTCCTTCCTCAGTTCTTCAGACATACCAGAGTCATCTTGTAAAGTTGTTATTTGTTTAGGCTGGGCATGTTGAATTTGAGCTTGTACAGCATTTGTAATCTCTTGTAAACTAGCATTTTCTTTTTTAGCAGACATTGTCGGCATACTAGCAGGCGATGGAGCTGTAAAGCTTTGCTCCATCGCGTCAATACCTGCAACAACTTCAAAACTTTTCTTTTTAACAAGCCCAAAAAGTTTCTTTGTTACGACAACCTTTGAATTCAAAATGACAGCGTCCTCGCCTAAGTCAGCACGCACAAGCTTCATTGCTTCTGGTATGGAAGATGCATAATATTTTTTCATTTTCACTCAACATTCACCACCCCAACACTTTGAATTTCAATTGAAGCATCTAGTTCATTATAAGATAGCACTGGAATCTGCGGGAAATAGCGTTCTGTCAGCTGACGTAAATACATACGAACTGCTGGGGAACATAAAATAATCGCAGATTGTTCCATAAAGGACACACGTTCTACCTCAGATGCAATCGTCTCTAAAACCGTTTGAGAATCTTGCGGTTCCATCGCTAAATAATTACCATGATCCGTTTGCTGAATGCTATCCGCAATCATTTTCTCAACTTTACCCGATACAGTAATCACTTTCAATGACGGGCTGTTCCCGACATATTGTGAGGTAATTTGACGAGCTAAAGATTGGCGAACATACTCTGTTAATATATCGGTATCACTTGTTAATTTTGCATAGTCCGCTAATGTTTCAAAAATAATTGGTAAATTACGGACTGAAACATTTTCTCGAAGAAGCTTGCCCAATACTTTTTGGATTTCTCCTGTAGACAATGGTGCAGGCGTTAATTCTTCCACTAAAATCGGATGTGTTTCAAGTAAATGATCAATTAATTGTTTTGTTTCTTGTCGGCCTAACAATTCGTGCGCATTTGCTCGAATGATTTCGGTTAAATGGGTTGATACAACACTTGGTGGGTCCACAACCGTATAGCCAGACATTTCAGCGTCTTCTTTAACTTGCTCGGTAATCCATTTTGCAGGAAGACCAAATGATGGTTCGACAGTATCAATGCCTTCAATAGAATCATCATCACCAGGGCTCATTGCTAAATAATGGTCGAGTAAAAGCTCACCTCGTGCCATTTCATTGCCTTTAATTTTAATGCGGTATTCGTTAGGTTGTAATTGAATATTATCTCGAATACGTACAACCGGAATAACAATCCCTAGTTCCAATGCTAGTTGACGTCGAATCATAATTACACGATCCAATAAGTCGCCACCTTGTGCCGCATCAACTAATGGAATTAAACCATAGCCAAATTCAAATTCGATAGGGTCCACATTTAATAAATTCACAACATTTTCAGGGCTCTTCATGCCGTCTGTTGCCACTTCTTCCTCAATTTCAAGTAACTCTTCCTCATCCTCTGGTTTTTTACGTTCCATCATGTAAGCACCTGCAACCAGTGCAATCCCGATCGGTAACGTCACCCAGTTTGGAATTGGCGTGAACAAACCTAGTAAAATAATAGTACCCCCAGCAACATAAAGAAGCTTTGCTTGAGCGAATAATTGTCCTGTAATATCTTCGCCTAAACTTCCTTTTGAGGAAGCGCGTGTTACAACAATCCCTGTCGCTGTTGAAATCAAAAGTGCAGGAATCTGTGACACAATACCATCACCAACGGTTAGCTTTGAGAAATGGGTTGCTGCTTCCGCAAATGGCAAGCCCATTTGTACTACGCCGATAATAATACCAAATAATAAGTTAATAATAACCATCACCATTGAGGCGATAGCATCCCCTTTTACGAATTTCGTAGCACCATCCATCGCTCCGTAAAAATCCGCTTCACCCGCAACTTTATCACGTCGTTCACGTGCTTCTCGTTCAGAAATAACACCAGCGTTTAAATCTGCATCAATACTCATTTGTTTACCAGGCATCGCATCCAGTGTGAAACGAGCAGCTACTTCTGCAACACGTTCCGCCCCTTTTGTAATAACGATAAACTGAATTAATACTAAAATTAAAAACACGACTAAACCTACGAGAACATTCCCGCCAACTACGAAATCTCCGAAGGTTTCAACAACTGAACCAGCATCTCCATTCGCTAAAATTGCACGCGTTGTGGAAACACTCAATCCTAGTCGAAACAAGGTTAACAGTAAAATAACGGAAGGGAAAATAGAGAAATCTAACGCTTCCTTCATACTCATTGCTGTTAAAAGTACTATTAATCCTAACGTAATATTAATGACGATTAAGAAACTTAACATCCACGGAGGAAGAGGGATGATGAGCATCGCAACGATTAAAATAACCGCACCTAAAACCCCTATATCGCGAACCTTCATTTGTGTCCCTCCTACATAAAAGCTTTAAATTTTCCGCTTGATACGATAAACATAAGCGAGTACTTCTGCTATTGCTTTGAAAAACTCTTCTGGTACTTGATCGCCTATTTCTACCTGATCATACATGGCTCGTGCTAATGGTCTATTTTCAACCATCACGACATCATGTTCTTTCGCAATCAGTTTAATTTTTTGAGCAACAAAGTCTGTTCCCTTTGCCACTACACGTGGGGCATCCATACTTTCTTCATCATACTTCAGAGCAATTGCATAGTGCGTTGGATTGGTAATAACCACATCCGCATTAGGAACCTCTGACATCATTCGACGCATCGCCATTTCGCGCTGACGTTGTTTGATTTTTGATTTAATGAGCGGATCACCCTCACTATTTTTATATTCATCTTTAATGTCTTGCTTAGACATTTTAAGATTTTTTTCATACTCATGTTTTTGATACATCCAGTCCAACAAGGAGACACAGAGTAACACAAGAGAAGCCGCGATACCCATAATGCCCACTAGTTTACCTACAGTAATAAGGGTCATCCACGGACTTTTAAAAGATAGAGCTAATACTTCATGTAAATTTGACCAAACAATAATTGTTGTTACACCACCGATAAAGGTGATTTTTAAAATTGATTTTAAAAGCTCCACAATGGCTTTTACTGAAAAAATTTTCTTTAATCCTTTAATAGGATCCATTTTTTTTAAATCGAATTTCATCGGTTCTAATGTGAATAAAAAACCAAATTGTAGAAAATTACCCGCTAATGCTCCTACGAAAGCAATCGCCATTATCGGTACGATAACATAAGCCATTTCTACTAATGTTTCGGTAAATAGATGCATGACACTATCTATTGTAAGTGTTTCTACACGTATGTTATGGATAAAAGTTTGCCTAAAAAACGATAATAGCTCATCTCGCAGTGATCCCGCGAAGAAAAATAAAAAGATAAACACCATAAGCATAACAATCGCACTTGATATGTCCTGACTTTTAACGACTTGCCCTTTTTTCCTGGCATCTTGTCGTTTTTTCGGTGTCGCCTTTTCCGTTTTTTCGCCCGCAAAAAATTGTAAATCTAAGTCCAGTAGTAGCAACATGTTATCCACCACCTAATATGGCCATAAAATCGCGCATTCCGTAAATCATAATTGAAATCAACTTTTGAATAACTTGAATCATGACAGCCATCATCGTGAATAGCACTAGAAAACTAACACCAATTTTAATAGGAAAACCGACAACAAAGATATTTAATTGCGGAACCGTTTTCGCTGTAATACCAAGTGCTAAATCAACTAAAAATAACGTGGCTACAACAGGCGCTGCCATTTGAAAGGCTATGGCAAAGACGGCAGTAAATGTTGTTATAATAAACTGGATATAATCATCTTGTGCGAAATTAGGGAATCCTTGATCGATAGGTAAAAACTGATAACTATAGTAAATTCCATCTAAAATCATATGATGGCCATTAATCGCTAGCAAAAATAGCAAGGCCAATGTATTAAAAAATTGACCAATTAGCGGGCTTTGCGCACCCGTTTGAGGATCAATAATATTGGCGATGGCAAATCCCATTTGGAAATCGATAAAGCTTCCGGCAATTTGAATAGCCGACATAATGATATAGCCTACTAGACCGAGTAGCAATCCAATAAGCGCTTCTTTCATCACTAAAAGTATGTAATCACCATTAAAAAGAAATGGCTCTACGTCTATTGTGTAATACATCATCCAAGCTAAAACGAATGCGAGGGCAATACGTACTTGCTGTGGTATTGTTTTATATGAAAAGAAAGGTACCGTTACAAAAAAAGCCGTTACCCGCACAAGCACTAATAAGAAAACCGTTATTTGAGGGATTAGTTCATTCATGTATTCACCCTATATAACGCGTTAAATTCTCAAAAATATCTCTCGCATAGCTCGTTACTTGCGATAACATCCAAGGACCAAAGAAAACGATGGCCACTAATACTGCGATAATTTTTGGAACAAATGCTAAAGTTTGCTCTTGAATCGATGTTGTTGCTTGAAAAATACTGACCGCTAAACCCGAGATTAAAGCAACTAATAATAGCGGTCCGCTTGTTAGAAGGATAATCATAATGGCACGCTCTGCAATTGAAATAACCATTTCACCTGTCATACTGTATCATCCCCTAAAAACTTTGTAATAATGATTTCATTACGAGGTACCAGCCATCGACGAGTACAAATAATAAAATCTTAAACGGCAATGAAATCATAACCGGAGGTAACATCATCATCCCCATCGACATTAATGTACTTGCAACAATCATATCGATGACTAGGAATGGAATAAATATCATAAAACCTATTTGGAATGCGGTTTTAATTTCGCTTAATGCGAAGGCAGGTACAAGCATCGTTAACGGAATTTCCTCCACTGATGCTGGTTTTTCTGCTTGGTTATACTGTAAAAACAAATCTAAATCTTTTTGCCTTGTTTGTTTACTCATAAACTCTTTAAAAGGCATACTCGCTTTTTCGTATGCTTCTTCTAGCCCGATTTCTTCAGCGAATAATGGCTGTAATGCCTCTTTATTAACCTCTTGGAAAGTAGGAGCCATAATAAAAAATGTTAAAAACAATGCAAGGCCAACTATAACCTGATTCGGCGGCATTTGTTGTGTCGCCAAAGCTGTACGCACAAAGGACAGCACAATAACAATTCGCGCAAAGGAGGTCATTAAAATTAATATACTCGGTGCAAGTGACAAAACCGTTAACAATAAAAGGAGCTTAACAGAAGTCGAGACGTTTGTTGGATCGCTGTTGGAAAAATAATTGACTATATCATTCATTGATCATCATTCTCCTTTTGCTTCCATCTCTCGATTTCTTCACTACGCTCCTGTTTAATTTCGGAAATCTTTTTTTCAAAAAGTTCACCAAATGAATCTTGCTGTTGAGCATTTGATGAATTTTGCTTATTTTTTCTATTAAACTTAGAAAATATCTCTGCTATATAAGGTGATGTTGCCGCAAATTCCTGCTTTTCGTTATAAAGCGCTAGCAATGCTTCCACTTCTTGCGGATCAGTAATCTCACGTAAAAGTTGGACATCTTCACCGACGCCAACTAAATACAGTGATTTTCCTATTTGCAGAAGTTGGACAGACTTTTGTGCCCCTAACGATAAACCGCCTAAATTTTGTACCATTTGATTTCGTTGAAAAGTTAAATTTCTTTTATTTAGAAACTTCATTAACCCATAAAATAAAGCTACAACAAAAATAAGCGCCAAAACCATTTTTATGTATTCCCATGCAGAAACATCTCCAGCTGCAGAAACAACTGTATCTTCTTTCGCAGCTGGGTCTGTTTTATCATTACATGCCTCTGGTTTTTTTATGCAATAATCAACATTTGTATCGGAGTCTGCATAAGCAGAACCAGACGGTAGGTACACAAATAGGAAGGTTACAAGAAATGCGAAAATCATCGTAAGACGAAATGATTTTAACATTCGCATGGTTTTATCCTAATGCTTTTTGAATCGCTTCAATTACACGATCAGCTTGGAAAGGCTTCACAATAAAGTCTTTCGCACCAGCTTGAATTGCATCGATTACCATTGCTTGTTGTCCCATTGCTGAACACATAATGACAGTAGCACTTGGATCAGTACCTTTAATCGCTTTAAGCGCTGCAATACCGTCCATTTCAGGCATTGTAATATCCATTGTTACTAAATCTGGCTTTAACTCGTTGTATTTTTCAACAGCCTGTAGACCATCGGCTGCTTCCCCTACAACTTCAAATCCGTTTTTCGACAAAATATCCTTGATCATCATGCGCATAAATGCAGCATCGTCTACAATCAAAATTCTTTTAGACATGGTTAACTCCTCCAATTGAAACTATCTTAAATTATTTAAACGCTCTGCTTGACTTAAAACATCTGTAATGCGTACGCCGAAGTTTTCATCAATAACAACTACTTCGCCTTTTGCAATTAAACGACTATTGACTAAAATATCAACCGGTTCCCCTGCTAATTTATCTAGTTCAATAATCGATCCACTAGCTAGTTCTAAAATCTCTTTAACAGAACGTTTCGTACGTCCTAACTCTACAGTAACTTGCAATGGAATATCAAGTAGCATATTTAAATTTCTAGCCTCAGATTGAGAGATTACATTTGGATCAAAGCTAGCAAACTGTGCCTGTTGAACATTTACAGGTTGTACTGGTCTTTGCTGCATATGATTTTGTTGTGGCTCTTGATACATTGGCTGTTGTTCTTGATACATTGGCTGTTGTTCTTGATACATCGGCTGTTGCACTGGCGCAGCTGGTTGTTGATATACCGGTTGCTGTACTGGTGGTGGCGGTGTATGTTGAACAGGCGGCGGTGCGATAGGCGCTTCCGGTGCAATAGTCGCTGCAACTGGCTCTTCAATCGCCTCTGTTTCTCCTAATAAAGACTTGACAATATTTTGACTAAATTTAAGCGGCAATAATTGCATTAAGTTTGAATCAATTAAATTACCAATTCGCAGACGGAACGAAACTTTTACTAGAAGATCATCTTCCGGAATATTATCTCGTCCTTCGTCTTGAGAAATATTCATTAAATCGATAGTCGGTGGCGAAATATCTACTTTTTTGTTGAATACTGTCGACATCGATGTTGCCGCAGAACCCATCATTTGATTCATCGCTTCTTGGACTGCGCTGAGCTGAATTTCACCTAAGTCTGGTTTAGGGTTTAATCCGTCCCCACCTAACATTAAATCTGCAATGATTGCAGCATCGGATTGTTTAATAACAAGTAAATTCATACCTGTTAACCCAATTGTATATTCAACTTGCACAGCTACATACGGATGAGGAAATTCCTCTTCTAATTTATTGCGGTTAATCATTGAAATACTTGGAGTCGTAATATCAACTTTCTGACCTAATAACGCTGAAAGAGCTGTAGCTGAACTACCAAATGATATATTTCCTACTTCACCGAGTGCATCTTGAGCAAACGAATCAAGGTAATCCTCTACTCGTATTTCATTTATGTCCTCTTTTGTAGAAGCTTCGCTGTCGTTCATTCTATCGTCCAACGTTTCGCCCCTTAATAACGCTTCAATTTCTTCTTGGGAGAGCATTTCATCACTCATCTTCGTCTCCTCCTTTCAAAGGGTCGATAATCTGGATTGCTAATTTTTTACCCTGTTTACCAGGTTGTACTGTGAATTTCGGTAATGTTCCTACTTTCAGCAGCAGTGGATCATCAATTTTTTGATCTAATTGAATAACATCCCCGACTTGCATCATCAGGAAGTCTTCAATGGTAATATCGCTAATACCTAACTCTACTGAAAGAGGTAATTGAGCCTGTTTCACACGTGTTTCAAGCATTTTTGTCTGCTCTGGTGACATCTCTTTTGTATTTGTCTGCATCCAATAGCGGACAGATAGATTCGGTACAATTGGCTCTAAAACAACATGCGGAATACAAATATTAATCATACCGCTTGTCTCACCAATAATCGTATTCAACGAAATAACGACTACCGTTTCATTTGGTGAAATCATTTGTAAAAACTGAGGATTGACCTCAAGCTCTACTAGAATCGGGTCAATTTCCGCAACATTTTCCCATGCTTCGCGTAAATTATCGAATGATCGTTCGAAGAGATTTGTCATAATTTTTGTTTCGATTTCTGTTAAGTTATCAACATTACTATGACTTGCTCCACTACCGCCCATTAAACGATCCAACATCGAATAGGCAATGTTCGGGTTTATTTCCATCAATATATTACCATCAAGTGGTGGCACTTCAAACACATTAATGAGCGTCATATTCGGAATTGATCGAACAAACTCTTCAAAGGGTATTTGGTCTACTGATGCTACAGTAATTTGTACATAGCTTCTTAACTGTGCAGAAAAGAAGGTAGTCAGTAATCGTGCAAAATTCTCATGTATTCGGGTCAAACTTCGGATTTGATCTTTAGAGAAGCGTAACGCTCGCTTAAAGTCATAAACTTTAACCTTTCGTACTTCGTCCTCTTTTTTAATGTCATCCGCTGACATTTCTCCGGTAGAGATAGCGGAAAGTAGCGCATCTATCTCCGATTGGGATAACACATCTCCTGCCATTTGCCCACCTCCATTTCAAGCAGTTTCTAATTTTTATTGAAAGATGTAGGAGGTAATATATACTTGTTTAATTTCTCCCTCTTGCATCAATTCATTTAACTGTGTTTTTATTGCCTTTTCAAACATTATTTTTCCTGCCTTGCCATCTAAATCTTTTTGTTCCATTTCTGAAAGCTCTTGAATAATTAAATTATTCGTTTGGAAATCACGCTTCTTTAACTCTTCAGCAGCATCCTTGCTTGAAGTTTGGATTTTTAGCGTCATGCGCACTATCCTTTTATCAGCTAGGTTTGTCATAATCTCAGGAACGTCAACAGAGGCTTCTACAATTTCGTCTATTGTTGGTTCAAGCGATGCTGCAGGCTTATTGAATTGAGTAAATAATACAAACGCAATAACGCCAATAAGTATAATCGCCACTAGTACGATGATAATCATCGTTAACACTTTATTATTCTTCATCTTCTTCACCTCGTAGATGCGGGTTTGATAGTACTTGTATATTGTTATAAAAGGCAGTTACCTTTTGTCGCACCTCATGTTCACTCTGTAACACAATTATTTTTGTTCCTGTTGTTAAAGTAATAGTCGTATCTGGAAAAGATTCGACTGTTTCTATGTATAAAGCATTTAGAGTAAATGCTTTGCCATTTAGTCGTGTTAGTTCAATCATTGAATTAGGGCCGGTCTGGCATGAGAGCCGGCCCGACCCTCCCTCATATTGAAAATTATGTTGTAAAGCTCAAATTACTGTGTTTAAAAACTAGCAGTATCGTAATTCTAAACTAGCGTTTTAAGTTTACTAGTTCTTGTAACACTTCATCCGAAGTTGTAATAATACGGGTATTCGCTTGGAAACCACGTTGTGCAACGATCATCTCTGTAAACTCTTCAGAAAGGTCTACGTTAGACATTTCAAGGAATCCAGATTGTACTGACCCAATACCGCCAACTGTTGCTACTTGTGCATATGGATTACCAGAGTTGGCTGTTACTTGATAATAGTTAGAACCTTGTTTTTGAAGGCCCCCAGCATTCGGGAATTTAGCAAGTATTAACTGTCCTGCGTATTGGCGATCGCCCTTGTAATCTACATATTCTACTGTACCATCTTGCCCAATCGACATAGATTGTGCAGTTGTAGGAATGCGAATTGGCGAGATATCAGCTGAAAAATCCATATCTTCAGCGATATTTCCCTCGATATCAGCAAGACCATTACCTTCTTTTTGTTCTTCAGCACCAGAACCATCCACTGAATTATCCGCATCAATAGATAATTCATCACTTGCAATTGCATGACCAACAAGATATTTACCATCAGCATTTACTAAATAACCGTTTTTGTCCATATAGAAATTCCCAGCACGCGTGTACATAATATTGCTGTATCCTTCTCCATCAATAACACCTGTATCATCTGGTGCTCCATTTGAATCACCTACCATGAAGAAGCCATCGCCTGAAATCGCCAAGTCTAATACTCGTGCAGTTGTTTGTAATGAGCCCGAACCGTGTACTGTGTCGATTGCCGCAAGCTGTGAACCTAAACCAACTTGAATTGAGTTTACACCACCACGCGTTTGCGTTGGTGCAGATGCACCAGTTTGCATTTGAGAGACTAAATCTTTAAAAACGACTCTCCCTTTTTTAAAACCATACGTGTTAACATTTGCAATGTTATTCCCAATAACATCTAGCTTTGTTTGGAAGTTTTTAAGACCTGAAATACCTGAATACATAGAACGTAACATAAGTTGTCGTTCTCCCTTCATTTTTGGATTGAATGGTGTGCCTCTATCAGTCAGCACACATAGGCTTCCTTACATTAAGAAGGTCCAGCCTTAGAGCACGATAGTGCCATCAATATTCGTAAACAGTTGTTGCTTTGCTTCCGTGCGATCCATTGCTGTAATGACAGTAGCATTTTTAGCACTGACGATTAAAGCTGCTTGATCCATCAAGACTAATGGTTGTTTGACACCTTTTGAATGCGCCTCAAATACTTTGTCAGATACAACTTGCCATTCTTGTTCAGTAATTGCAATATTACGCTCTTTAATGCGTTCATTTGCATGCTTACTTACTTTTAGCTCCTGTTTAGTTGCCTCATGTAAATGCGCACTAAATGATTGTTGTGGATTAATAGGCGTAGATTGCGTTTGGCGAATAGTTGGATACAATGGAACACGATGAATTGAAAATTTATCCATCTTTCTCCACCACCTTTATTCGCTTATGACTGTAAATTCTTTTCCAGCTAGTTTTTTACCATTATCTAATTCGTAATAAATACTGCCATCTTTATTTGATACGGAGACAATACGACCTTGCACATCTTGTTCGCCATCTTTGTATGTAACATTTTTGCCAATTAGCTTACTCGCTTGTACAAGTGGTGATTCTGTCGATGAACTATTGTCACCTGTGCTCGTTTCTTTATTACCTAAAATCGCTGAAATGTTACCAGGGTTAATTTCTTTGCCGTCTTCTAAAATAAATACTGCATCACCATCAACAAATTTCAATGATTGGATAACACCAGTACCTTCATTTACAACCGGCTTATTATCTTTATCTACTTCGTCTGTAATTTCATGCCATTTTACTTCTTTACCAACAAATGTTGTATAGTTCATCAGCTGTGTTTGTTGTTGAGACATTAGTAATGACTCCACTGCTTTTGTCATATTTTGCATTTGTTCTAAAGATGAGAATTGCGCCATTTGTGCAATGAAATCACGGTCATCCATAGGGTTTGTTGGATCTTGGTTTTGTAATTGTGTAATCAATAACTTTAAGAATGCATCTTTACCAAGCTCACTATTACCAGTTTGCTTTGTTGGTGCATTATAGTTGGTATAGTAAAGGTCATTTGAAATTTTTGAATCTGCCATCGCTTACACCCCCTCATTTTCTAAATAATCTGTAAAGGACATGCCGTCCTCGCTATCCTCTTTTTGCTGCTCTTGCTCTTCTTGCTGTTGTTGCCTAAAGAAGTTATTAAAGAAGTTTTGATCACGTTGTTGTCGATCAGCATCCTGCAACGACTGTGCAATATCAAGTCGGTCAACCTGGATGTTTTGCTGAACAAATGCTTGTTTTAATTGATGTGCTTGACTATCTAGTAATTCACGCCCATGGGCAGTAGAAGCAAGTAGTCGCGCTGTTAACACACCATCATTTTGCACAAGCTCGATTCGAATGGTACCCAAATTTTCAGGATACAATTTTAACGTTAAACGGGTAATCCCTTGTGCATTCGAAATTTGGGCTTTATTAATAATTGCCTGCATTTCTTTCAGTAATGCTTCCGATTGCGCTGGTTTAGCTGCCGGTAATGTTACTTGGAATGTGTCGGCTTTTGTTTGAACTGTATTCGCCGTCGCCATTTCATTTGCACTTGTATCTGTTTGTTTTGTCACTTGCACCTGCTGGACAACTTGCTGGAAGCCTTGTAGCGGAAGTGTGACACTTGTTTTTGTCGTAACTTGTTGTGCAGTTTGAATTGTTTCAATCTGTGTTTGCAACGCTGTTAAAAAATTATTAACATTTGATAGCGCATTTTCTTGAGACATTGTTAAATCCGATTTTTGGCCAACTAATTGCGCAAGTTTTAATACTTGCAGTAGCTTCGTAGCATCTTCTGATGTTACTTGTCCTTCACCTTGCAATGCAGCTACTAACTGCGTTTGCAACAGTGGTGCTTGCGCATCTACTAAAGCTAGTAGTTCCCAGACATCGCTCGCTTGTTGATCTTCATCTAATAATTGTTGCACTAATTTTTGTAATTGCTCTTCATCAATATTCAGTGCAGCCATTAAATTATCTAAATCCATCATTTCATCCATTGCTACTGCTTTGCCATCTTCCCCAACTTGAAGCATTAACAAGCCTTCATCATGTGGAATTTCTAGTAAATCGAGCAATTCATCAATAGATTGTGTATTTAATAATGCATCAAGTTCAGCTAATTTATCGTTATCTTGCGCATGATTTGTCTGAGATGTTTTATTTTGTTGCTTTGTGGATGCTACTGCTTTGTCAAACACTGAACCAAATTTTGATATTTTATCTTTTGCTGATCCAGCATTTGTTGTCATTTCAGCACTACTAGCTTTGGAAGTAGCCGTACTTGACTTCGTAGCATTTAGAACAGGCATTTTCATCATCGCAATATTCATGTTTTCACCTCCTTTTCATAAATATTTCTTATTGTTTAGCCATCATTTCTGTATACTTTGCTGCATCTTGCGGTTCCATCTTTTCTAGAATGGCTGCTAATTTATCAGGTTTTAAGCTCGATAAAATGCGAAGTGCCTGTGCATCACTCATTTTAATAAGTACAGGTGCTGCTGCTTTAGGTGACATCTTATCAAAAGTTGTTAAAATATCATTAAAATCTCGCTTCACATCATCTTGCTCTCGTTGTAATTTTTCTATTTCAAATTGTAATCGCTCTTGCTCTATCAATAACTTTTCTTTTTCAGTTGTCGTTGCATCCAATTTGCTTTGCAATTGTACAATTTCAGCTTCTTTTTCTTGTATTTCTGCCTTTAAGCCAACAACCTTGGAATCATCCATTACAAGCGCATCTTTTGCTTGTTGTTCATCTGATTCCACAAATGGTAAGTTGCTTACTGCCTTTTTCCCTAAATCAAAGACGTTCGTATCCATTAACGTTGCCACAACAAGTAACACCGCTACGACGAACATAACAGGTATTAATATCCAGATAAAAAACTTTTGGAAACCTCCTGATTTACGCGTTGGCTGTTGCACTTCTAATTCAGTTTTAATACGATTGTCCTTTTTTGCCATGAAATCACCTGATTTCTTTCTTGAAATACGTAAGTGAAGAAATTTCATCTAAAAATATGCTCTCAATGCGGTCTTGTTCTTGTTGGAAAGATTTATAATCTTTTTCCCGCATTTTTTCAAATTTACGTACTTCCAAGTTTTTTTCTAATAATTTTTCTTCGTGCCAATTCATTTTCGAACGTGCTTGTATAACTTTTTGTTGTACATCAGCAATCGTTTTTTCGAGGCTATCAATAAAACGAGCATAGTGATGAATTTCTTCTATTGATGATCCCACAGCTAAACGTTCCTGCTGAAATTCTATTAAATCCTCTTTCTTTTTCAGCAATTCATAGAGCTTTGTGGCAACCTCTTCAAAAGAACGAACAGATTCTTTATAAGCAATTTCAGTTTCATTCTTTTCTTGCTCTCGAATGGTTAATACTTTTTCAAAACGATATATATAACTAACCACCCTATCTGCCACCACCGTTCGATAATGTAATTAACTCATTCTTACTTTCCTCAAGCGTCACCTTATCTAAATACCCTTGCTTTAAATATGAAGTAATGAGCGGTTCATAATAAATGGCTTCATCTATCTCTTTAGATGTTCCACGTTTATATGCACCGATATTAATTAAATCCTCTGATTTGTCATATGTATAATAGAGCTCTCGTAACCGCTCGGCCGCCTTTTTATGCTCCGGTTCTGCTACATGATTCATCAAACGACTAACGCTTTTCAGCACATTAATAGCTGGATATTGTCCTTTATTGGCAAGGTTGCGATCAAGTACAATATGACCATCTAAAATACCTCGAACAGTATCTGCAATCGGTTCATTCATATCGTCTCCGTCAACTAATACCGTATAAAACGCTGTGATAGAGCCTTTTTCATTCGTCCCAGTCCGTTCTAATAACTTCGGTAAAATGGCAAAGACAGAAGGTGTGTAACCCTTCTGAGCAGGTGGTTCTCCTGTTGCAAGTCCGATTTCACGCTGTGCCATTGCTACCCGCGTTACGGAGTCCATCATCAACATTACATTTAAGCCACGATTTCTAAAATATTCTGCAATTGCTGTTGCTGTAAATGCACCTTTAATTCGCATTAGTGCAGGTTGATCAGAAGTAGCCGCCACAACAATCGAACGGCTTAAACCTTCAGGACCTAAATCTCGTTCAATAAATTCACGTACCTCACGACCACGTTCTCCAACTAACGCAATAACATTTAAATCTGCTTGTGTATTGCGCGCAATCATACCAAGTAACGTACTTTTACCAACCCCAGAGCCGGCAAAAATACCTACACGTTGTCCATTGCCGACAGTCAGCATACCATCAATCGCTTTTACACCAACTTCAAGTCTTTCATTTATCGGTGGACGAGTTAGTGGATTAGGCGGGTCTTGTTCAGTAGGTACTGACATTAAGCCCTTCGGTAACAATGTACCGTCAATCGGATTGCCCATCGAATCTAGCACTTTACCGATTAGTTCGGGTCCTACTTTGATTTCAAGGGGTGCTCCTGTGCCTTCCACTAAGCATCCAATCGATATTTCGCGGAGCGAGGTAAAGGGCATCAAGACGACAATTTCATCTTTAAACCCAACGACCTCTGCCAAAATGATTTGATGTCCATTTTTCGATGTTTCAACATGAATTTTACAGACATCACCTATGGAACTATCAGGACCTTGCGACTCAATCATCAAGCCGACAACTCTCGTTACTCTACCAAACTTTTTAAAAGTAGGTATATTAGGAATTTGTTCGATTAATTGAGCCGTTTTCATCTAGATCATTCCTTACTTTCTAATATTTCATGTAGCTTTAATCTCAATTCATTTAATTGCTCGTCAATACTGACAACAATCCGACCGTGATTCGTTTCGATATAACAATCTGTGTCATTTTCGAAATCTTCATTTACAAAAATCATAAATGGTACGTCTGTTGGGAACATTTCTGCCAATTCATCGCGATTCGATGTTATTAAAGCATAGTATGTAGGAGAAACGTAGATTTTTATTTCTTTCATTTCTCTCGCCTCTTTAAGCCCTCTTTGCACAATGGATAAAAACAGTTCATCGTTGTGCTTTAACGAAGCCCCTATTATACGTTCCGCAGCTGTTAAACCTAGCTCCAAAATAATCGCCTCTTGGTCATCGATATATTTCTTTGCATTTTCCCCAGCTTGAGCAATAATGTCATTCGCTGTTTGAAGGGATTGTGCCATCGCTTCAGCTGCTCTGTTTGTACCATCTTCATAGCCTTGACCATAGCCTTCATCATACGCTTCTTGCACACGATTCGGGCGTTCTTCTTCCCAGCTTTGTTTCATATGTTCAATTTCTTGGAAGTGCATTTGCTTCTCTTGCTCAAAAGCTTCCCGTTCACCTTGAATCATAGCTCGAGCCTCTGCAAGTAAACGATCACGCTCTGCAAATACTTCTTCCATTGTCATATGATGTTGGGATGTTTCATCTGTTCCCATTTCGGGTATATCAAACATATCACGAATTTGTATCTTCTTAACATTATCGCCATTGGACTGTGCATAGACAGAACGGATGATTCTAGACAATGACGTCATCTCCTCCACCACGTGCAATAATAATCTCACCAGCATCTTCTAAGCGGCGAATTACAGCTACAATTCGTGATTGTGCTTCTTCCACGTCACGCAGACGAACTGGCCCCATAATTTCCATTTCTTCTTTGAACGTATCTGCCATTCGTTGTGACATATTTCGGAAAATAATATCTTTTACTTCTTCGCTTGAAACTTTCATTGAAAGAAGTAAATCTTCGTTCTCGCAATCACGAATAACGCGCTGAATTGAACGATTGTCAAGCGTCACGATATCTTCAAATACAAACATGCGTTTTTTGATTTCTTCTGCAAGCTCTGGATCTTGAATTTCAAGCGCATCGAGAATCGTTTTTTCTGTTTGTCGATCAACACCATTTAATACTTCTACAACTGCATCAATACCACCAGTTTCAGTGTAATCTTGTGTAACAGTCGAAGATAGTTTACGTTCTAATACCGACTCAATTTCACTAATTACTTCTGGTGAAGTTGATTCCATCATTGCGATACGTTTCGCAATATCAGCTTGTACTTCTTGCGGTAATGAAGATAAAATCACACCCGCTTGCCCAGCTTCTAAATAAGATAGAATAAGGGCAATTGTTTGTGGATGTTCATTTTGAATAAAGTTAAAAATTTGGGCAGGATCTGCTCTACGTGCAAAGTCAAATGGACGCACTTGCAACGAGGATGTCAAACGATTAATAATTGTTTGGGCTTGCTCCATACCTAATGCTTTCTCTAATACCGTCTTCGCGTAACCAATACCACCTTGTGTAATATAATCTTGCGCAAGTGCAATATTATGGAATTCTTCAATAATTTCTTCTTTTACATTTGCTTCTACTTTTTTAACACTTGAAATTTCTAACGTTAAACGTTCGATTTCTTCCTCAGTTAAATGTTTATAGACAGAAGCTGAAACCTCAGGCCCTAGTGAAATTAACAAGAGTGCGGCCTTTTGTTTTCCGCTTAATTCCTTATCTTTCTTGGACACAGCAGAACCTCCTAGTTAGTCTTCCGCAATCCAACTACGCAGTAACTTCGCAAAATCGTCTGGCTTTTCTTTCGCCATTTTTTCAAGTTGCTTACGACGCATTGTAGCTTCCGTTTCAATTTCTTCATTAATATCATCAATTATCAATTCTTCTTGTTCTTCTAGGATACTAAGCTCTTCTTCTTCTCTCGCACGTTTACGTGAGCGGATAATGAAGAATGCAAGTAATAGAATAACAGCTAGTAAAATGCCTCCGACTACCCAAATCCACCATGGGATAACAGGTGTCTCAGCAGCAGTATCTGCTACCTTACCATTTAACTGTTGAACTGAGACAGCGACTTTTTCATCAATTTGTTCTTGTGTAAGTTCCGCTGCTACATCTTTTGAAATTGTTGTACGAACAATCGTACTTAAAATTTTCTCGATATCTTGTTGGACACCATCTGGTAGCGATGCTGCGTCTGTAGCTGTCGGTGGCTCTACAATTACTTGAATGCCAATATCTTGGATTTTATAAGGTGCTTCTTGTATATCTTTACGGATACGATTGACGTCATTATTGATTGTTTCTTCTGTACGTTCGTAATCTCCGTCTCCTGACGCACCTTCATTATAAGTAGTAAAATTATCTGTTGTTGTTTCAGCCTCAGGTGTACCTACTGCAGCGTTACCAGTACCAGAATATTGCTCAGTAATACGTTGGGCGCTAATCGCAATCCCTTCCATATTCTCTTCGTCTACTGGTGTCACTAAGTTTTCTTCACGATTTTCTTTTTTAAAGTCAATGTCTGTCGTAACAGAAACAATTACTTTATCTTGCCCCATCAGCGTTCCTAGCATAGTTTGCACTTGACGTTGCAAGTCACGTTCTACCAATTTCTTCATTTGCAATTGACCTGTAGCTGTCGTTGTCGATGTGCCATCAGTCGTTGCAGCATTTAAATCAAAGTAATCTGAGTATTGGTTAGAGATCACAATGTTATCTGTTTTTAGATTTGGAATACTTTTTGCCACTAAGTTGTACATTGTCGCAATTTGTTGTTCAGTAAACTTATAACCCGGATCTGTATTTAACACAATGGATGCAGTCGCATCTTCTTTAACATCTTTAAGGAAAACGCCCTCTTCAGGAAGAGTAATCATTACTTTTGCATCTTTAACGCCTTCAAGATTTTTAATTAGCTTAGCAATCTCTGTTTCAGTTGCAGCTTTCTTTAATAAATTAAATTCATTATCTGTCATACCGAAGCCAGAGCTATTGGCAAATGAATAATCAATTGTTCCAGTTTGAGGATAGCCCTCTGATGCAAGTTGTACCAATAATGAATCGACCTGTTCTTGTGGCACTAATATGGACGTTCCACCTGGAGCAATCTCATATTTTACGCCTTGGGAATCCAAAGCTTCTTTCACTTGACCGATTTCACTTGTTGATAAATCTTTATAAAGTGGAACATATGTAGTTTTTGTAGCAAAAAATGTAATGACAGCAGCAAGTGCTATTACACCAACTACTGAACTTATCATTACTATTTTTTGTGTTTTACTTCGACTTGTCCAAAATTGGCTGGTGTCGTTTTTTATTTTTGTCAATCGTTCATTCATTACGAATCCTCCGGTTATAGTGAATAACCTAGCAATCAATAATTCGCGATAACAGTGGAATCCCATGGAAGCCAGTACTGTACATAATCATGAATACCACGGGAAGCCCAATTAATTGGATAGGTGTCTATTGGCACCAATCCAATCAATTAGACACTCATTCGCATTATTTCTTGGTAAGCTTCAATCACCTTATTGCGAACTTCAATTGTTGCATTTAATGTAATGCTTGCCTTTTGAGATGCTATCATTACTTCGTGCAACTCCACATCTTCACCAGTTATTAGCTTTTGTGTAAGATTATCAGAAGTGATTTGCTGATCATTCACTTTCGCTATTGCCTCTTTTAACGAATTCGCAAAGCTCTGTTGCGCTTCGTAGGGTGTCGTATTCAGTTTATTTGTTCCATTTACCACCTGAGTTGGTGTCATTAGTGAAACGGACGAAATCGCCATTATGTATCCATCCTTTCTTCGTGTTATTTACCAATTTCTAATGCTTTTGTCAGCATCGACTTATTCGCATTTAAAACAGTGATGTTTGCCTCGTAAGAACGTGTAGCAGACATTAAATCTACCATTTCCTTTAAGGGGTCCACATTCGGCATGCTCACATAGCCATCTGCATTTGCATCCGGATGTGTTGGATCATACACTAATTTGAAAGGCGTTTCCGTGTCTTCCTTAATTTGCGAAACTTTCACACCGTTTCCGACTCCGGCTTTAGCATTTTTACCGATAGCCACATTTAAAAAATTTGAAAATCGCCCTTCTTGCGCAGAAAAAGTAACAGACTTCCGTCGGTATGGCTCCCACTCCCCATTGACTTGTTTACCACGAGTAGTATCCACGTTTGCCATATTCGATGAAATAACATCCATTCGTAAACGCTGTGCTGTCAAAGCAGAGGCAGTAGTATTCATTCCATGGAAAATAGACATTTATTACTTACCTCCTTTAATAACTGTATTGAGTGTATTTAACTTACCATTTACACGGTCAATTAAAGCATTGTAGTAGATTTGATTTTCCGCAAGCTTCGTTTGTTCTGCATCCATATCTACAGCATTTCCGTTATTTCGATATCGCATGTTAGTCAAGTTACTGACACCAGGTGTCGACTGTTTGATTTCAAAATCATAATGTCTACTATCTGTGCGATATGCTGAAATAGCAATTTGTTTCTCATTCGCCAACATATCCTTAAAACTTACACTTTTCGCCTTATAATTCGGTGTATCGACATTCGCAATGTTATTTGCGATTGTTTTATGATTCAAAGTTGCATAGGAAAGTCCGTTTTCCAGGCTACTAATAGTTCCTCCAAATAAGTTCAAAACCATTCACCTCATTTTATTTCAATCTATGTACTTCTTATTTTATCCAATAATACAATTGTAATTAAGATGCTACGTAGTGTCTATTGTCTTTTGTCATTTTTTAATAGTATATACGCCCTATTTTTTCGATAAACCAACCAGGACAAATATGCCCCATCCCTTGGCGCACTAGTTTTCGCGCCGTTTCGTCTTATTTCTAGTTATTTTACACTATTTCGACAGTGTTTACTGTATTAGTATCAAATATATCCCTTTTTATTACTACAAAGGATTGGATTTAAATCCCAAATAGTGATTTTTCATTAAAAAAAAGTACCTTTTTACTATTTTTGGCGTGGTAATATAAATAACTCCGAAAAGGGCCATTAGGAGTGGATAGACGTAACGACAAAATATGACTTAGATAAGGATAATCCGTACAAAATGTATATTTTTCACTCCAAGTGGACGGATTTTAGCAACTTTAGTTTCAATCTTCTGAGAACACTTAGAGCACCTATCCATTTATTCAAAGTAGCGTTAGCATACATTCAGCTATAATATTTTTACGACAACTCCACGGCTCAACGTTTTATCCGTTTTAGCAAGGAGCGCCGTATACTTATCTTTTGAAAAACAAAAACATCAAGAATAAACTTCTTGATGTCTTTGTCGACACTATGTTATTATGTCTCATTTTTAAAACAAGACAAGCCCTATCACCTAGTATTCTGTAAAAATGAGACATTTGACCTTCACAAAAATGTCACATATACCATTCAAAGGTCTCAATGCTTACTTTTACATATTTCATTACTTTATGAGCGATCTCACCGTTAACGCATTCCTATCGAACAAATCTACAGAAAAAAGCTCCCTCAATTTCATTTTAAGGGAGCAACTTTCATTATTTCATTTTAATTTCAGCTAGTGCGTTTAAGAACTTATCGTTTAACACTTTAATATAAGTTCCTTTCATACCTAGAGAACGTGATTCGATTACACCTGCTGATTCAAGTTTACGTAATGCATTGACAATCACTGAACGAGTAATACCTACACGGTCTGCAATTTTCGAAGCAACTAATAAGCCTTCGTTTCCGTCTAGCTCTTCAAAAATATGTTCAATCGCTTCTAATTCACTATATGAAAGTGAGTTAATCGCCATTTGTACTACAGCTTTGCTACGTGCTTCCTCTTCAATTTCTTCAGATTTTTCACGTAAAATTTCCATACCTACTACTGTTGCACCGTACTCAGCTAAAATTAAATCATCATCTTCAAATTGTGCTGATAAACGAGCTAAAATTAATGTACCTAGACGCTCACCGCCACCAACGATTGGCACGATAGTTGTTAAAGCACTTTGGAATAAATCTTTATTCTCTACTGGGAAAGCAGTATGTTCGTTGTTGATATCTAAATTTGATGATGTTTCAGAAATTGTAAACAGGCTATGTGTATATTCTTCTGGGAATTGACGCTCTTCGAACATTTTTTTCATGCGCTCGTTTTCGATTTGTTGGTGAATAGAGATACCTAAAAGCTTCCCTTTACGGCTAACAATATATACGTTGCTATCAATAATATCACCTAATGTATCAGCCATTTCCTTAAAGTTTACCGGTTTACCAGCAGATGCTTGAAGCATCGAGTTAATTTTACGTGTTTTTTCTAATAAATTCATTTTTATGTTCCTCCTATAAATAATCGATACCGTATTTATTTAATATTCTAAAGTTTTTCACAATTGAATGGTACTATCATGCCTTGCTTACAAGATAAACTGTGACAAATCTTTGTTTTTCACAATACCTGCCAGCTTTTGGTCAACATACGCAGCTGTAATTTCGATTTGCGCCGGTGCAATTTCAGACGCTTCAAACGATAGTTCTTCTAACAAACGTTCTAAAATTGTGTGCAGGCGACGTGCCCCGATATTATCTGTTTCTTGGTTAACTTCTGTAGCAATTTCTGCAATACGTTCAATTGCCTCTTCTGCAAAATTGATTGCTACACCTTCTGTTTCTAATAATGCTTTATATTGCAAAATAAGGGACTGATCTGGTTCTTTTAAAATACGAACAAAGTCTTGCTTCGTTAATTTTTCAAGTTCAACACGAATAGGGAATCGTCCTTGTAACTCTGGAATTAAATCTGATGGCTTTGACATATGGAAAGCTCCTGCTGCAATAAAAAGCATGTAGTCTGTTTTGACAGCGCCATACTTCGTCGTAACAGTTGAGCCTTCAACAATCGGTAAAATGTCGCGTTGCACACCCTCACGTGAAACATTGGCAGAAGAGTTCGTATCTTTGCTCGCAACCTTATCGATTTCATCAATAAAAATAATACCAGATTGTTCTGCTCTAGCAATCGCTTCTTGTGACACCTCATCTGCGTCAATCAGCTTATTTGCTTCCTCTATAGTTAAAATACGTCGTGCATCTTTAACTTGCACTCTGCGTTTTTTCTGTTTTTTAGGCATTAAGCTAGACAACATATCTTGCATCCCGCTATTTGCAGACATATCCATTCCCGTACCTTGTAATGCATCAAAAATCGAAGGACTTTGCTCCGTTACTTCAACCGTAACCCACTCATTTTCTAATTTACCATTGCGTAAATCGATTGCGATTTGAGCACGTTTTGAGCGTACTTCCGTTTCTTCAGAAGATGTATCATCATGTGTTTGTTGTTCTTTGCCACCAAATAACATTTCAAACGGGTTTTGCATAGCTTGTTTTTTACGTAAAGAAGGGACAAGTAATTTTACAATGGCTTCATTCGCCAACTCTTCCGCTTGCTCCTTCACAGACTCCATCATTTCTTCCTTCACTAGACGATGAGAAGCCTCCACAACATCGCGTACCATAGACTCTACATCACGTCCAACATAGCCCACTTCTGTAAATTTCGTTGCTTCGACCTTCACGAACGGTGCACTCGTAAGCTTGGCAATTCTCCTTGCAATTTCAGTCTTCCCAACTCCCGTCGGTCCAATCATTAAAATATTTTTGGGAATTACTTCAGCCTTCATATCATCCGCTAAAAGCGAACGACGATAACGATTGCGCAGCGCGATCGCTACAGCTCTTTTTGCCTCATTTTGTCCTACGATAAAACGATCCAAATGCTCAGTAATTTGTCTTGGCGTTAAGTTTTGTGGTGTCATTAGTTAAGTGCCTCCACGATAATATTATGGTTTGTAAATACACAAATTTCAGCGGCAGTTTCTAATGCTGCCTCCGCAATCTCACGGGCAGTCATTGTCTCACCTGCATATTTTTTTAGAGCACGACCTGCTGATAATGCATAGTTCCCACCAGAACCAATCGCTAAAATACCGTCATCAGGTTCTATAACTTCTCCTGTACCAGACACAAGAAGTAGTGTACTTTTATCCATCACGAGCAACATCGCCTCTAACTGACGTAGCATTTTATCACCGCGCCATTGTTTTGCCACTTCTACAGCAGCACGCTGTAAATTCCCATTATATTCGTTTAATTTCGCTTCAAACATTTCAAAAAGTGTAAAAGCATCGGCTACAGAACCTGCAAAACCAGCTAACACCTGCCCATTAAACAGACGTCTGACCTTCCTAGCAGTGCCTTTCATAACAACCGCATTACCAAGTGTCACTTGACCATCGCCAGCCATAGCGCACCCGCCATTATGATGTACCGCAAATATCGTAGTTGCATGGATTTGTCCCATTTACTTTCCTCCTTAGCCTCTATTATGCCCTCGGATGGGCATTCATATATGTTTGACGAAGATGCTCATTTGTTACATGCGTATAAACCTGTGTTGAAGTTAAATGCGCGTGGCCCAGTAATTCCTGCACCGTCCGTAAATCCGCGCCATGATTCAGTAAATGTGTTGCAAAAGTATGGCGAAGCATATGTGGGTATATTTTCGTATGGAGTGAGGTGTTGTCAATCATTTCGTTTAAAATATGACGCACCCCTCGTGGTGTAAGTTCCCCACCACGCATGTTGACAAATAATTGCTGATGATTTGTTTGTTTCATCAACCGTGGACGAGCCTGCTCTATGTAGTGCTGTATTGCTACACTTGCAAATTGACCAAATGGTATAATGCGTTCTTTTCTTCCTTTACCCATTACTCGAACAATAGAATAACGGAAATCTATATCCTCTACCATAATGGATGTCAGCTCGCTCACACGAATGCCCGTTGCATATAGTAACTCTAAAATAGCCATATTGCGCAACGATTTCAAATCATCTCCTACATTCGCATTAAAAAGCTGCATCAATTCTTCCTCATAGAAAAAACTAGGTAAACGTGATTCTTTTTTCGGATGGTAGAGCGATCGAAAAGCACCATCATCCATGCCGTGCTGTTTATTTAAAAAGCGAAAAAAGGAGCGGATTGATGAAATTTTTCTTGATACAGACGTTCTTGCTTTCTTTTCATCGTACAACTTCGTTACATATAGACGTGCATGTATATACTCAACACTACTTAAATCATTAACGCCCTCTGCCTGTAAAAACGCTAAAAAATCTAATAGGTCTGATTCATATTCTCGCACAGTATGAACAGAGAAGTTTTTTTCAACTTGGATGTAAAGCATAAACTGTTCAAGTGCTTCTTGGGACGAAACTAACATGAAAGATTCACCACCAATAAATTATTCGTAACCTTCTCTCATTACTATTACCAACAAATTCAAATGGTAAAACAATCATTGCCATCTTATTCAAATTGTCGTTTAGTAATCCTTAAAAAACATACATATTGACACTATACCTATCTTCGTAATATAGCAAGTGAAAATGGTTATATTTTGAGAAAATCACTATACAAAATAATAAAATACGTGTAAATAAGCATTTTGTCTACACAAAAGAAAAAGCCTCTAAGAGTATATCAACTTTTAGAGGCCTTTGGCAATTAAATTGTTTGTGAATTCACAAAATTGCGAATTGTATCCATTGCGCGTGTAGCATGCATTTCTGCACGTTCCGGTTTAGAGCGACGTCCAGGTGGCAATTCAGGGAAAATACCAAAGTTGACGTTCATTGGTTGGAAATTTTTAGATTGCGCTTCTGTTATATAACGCGCCATACTTCCTAATGCCGTCTCGAACGGGAAAATAATTGGCTCTTGTCCTAATGCCAAACGTGCCGCATTAATACCTGCAATTAAGCCACTACCTGCAGATTCAACATAACCTTCTACACCTGTCATTTGGCCAGCAAAGAAAATATTTTTTTGTTCTCGTAACTGGTATGTTTTTTCTAGAACTTTCGGTGAATTAATGAAAGTATTTCGATGCATAACACCATATCGTACGATTTCAACATTTTCTAACCCAGGAATGAGTTGCAGTACTTCTTTTTGTGGTCCCCATTTTAAATGTGTTTGGAAACCAACGATATTATAAAGTGTTCCTGCTGCATCATCTTGGCGCAGTTGTACAACAGCATATGGACGTTTACCAGTTTTCGGATCTTCAAGACCTACTGGCTTCATCGGTCCAAACAACATTGTTTTCTCACCGCGCGCTGCCATTACTTCAATCGGCATACAGCCTTCAAAGTAAATTTCTTTTTCAAATTCTTTTAATGGAACCACTTCAGCTTCGATTAACGCTTGGCGGAAACGATCAAATTCTTCCTTTGTCATAGGACAGTTTAAATAAGCCGCTTCACCTTTGTCGTAACGAGATTTCAAATAAACTTTGTCCATATCGATGCTATCTTTTTCAATAATTGGTGCTGCTGCATCGTAGAAATATAAATAATCAAGTCCCGTTAAACCTTGAATTTTTTCAGCTAATGCTTTTGAAGTTAGTGGCCCAGTTGCAACAACCGTAATACCTTCTGGAATTTCAGTTACTTCTTCATGGATTACTTCTACTAATGGGTGATTTTTCACCGCTTCTGTTACATAGCCTGCAAACTCATGGCGATCCACAGCAAGTGCTCCACCCGCTGGTACCGAGCAAGCATCCGCAGCTTTTAAAATAACAGAATCCAATAGACGCATTTCTTCTTTAATAACACCAACAGCATTTGTTAATGTATTTGCACGCAGCGAGTTTGAACAAACAAGCTCTGCAAATTTATCAGTATGGTGGGCAGGTGTTTGCTTTACAGGACGCATTTCATAAAGTTTAACTTTTACACCACGCTTAGCGATTTGCCAAGCAGCTTCACTACCTGCAAGGCCTGCACCTATTACATTTACTACTTGTTCCGTCATGTTCTTACCATCTTCCTATCATTGAGTTGGCGTCTCTTCATAGTCACATTTTGTACATTGAATTTGGACACCTTTTTTTAATTTTTTCTCTACTAATAATGCACTACATTTTGGACACGGTCTACTAATCGGCTTGTCCCATGAAACAAATTCGCACTCTGGATATTGATTGCATCCATAAAATAAACGCTTTGTTTTACTTTTGCGTTCCACAATTTCGCCTGTTTCACAAGAAGGACATTTAACGCCAATCGGCTTCATAATAGCTTTCGTGTTTCGACAATCTGGGAAGTTCGAGCAAGCCATAAATTTCCCATAGCGTCCTAGCTTGAAGACCATTGGTGAACCACATTTTTCGCAGTCCTCACCGGCCGGCTCATCTTTTATAACGACTTTCTCCATTTCAGCATCTGCATACTTTACATGAACTTCAAAATCTTTATAAAATTCGTCGATTACTTCAACCCACTTACGGCTACCTTCCTCAACATCATCGAGGTCTTGTTCCATTTTGGCTGTAAATTCGATATTTATAATATCAGGGAAGAACTCCAGCATTTGTTGGTGCACGATTTCCCCAAGCTCTGTCGGCATAAATCGTTTTGCATCAAGTACAACATAGCCTCGACGTTGAATTGTATCAAGGGTCGGTGCATATGTGGATGGTCGCCCTATTCCTAACTCTTCCATCGTTTTTACAAGTCGTGCCTCTGAATAGCGTGGCGGTGGCTGTGTGAAGTGTTGCTTCGGTTCAATTTCAAGTGATTTTACTTGATCGCCAACTTCCATTTCAGGTAGAAGTTTCGTCGTTTCTTCAGTTTGATCATCCGTACCTTCTATATAGAGCTTCATAAATCCAGCAAATTTGACCTGTGAGCCGTTTGCACGGAATAAAACATCACCATGTTGAAGGTCTACAGCAACTGTATCTAGTACAGCTGGCGCCATTTGACTTGCAATAAAGCGCTCCCATATTAAACGGTATAAGCGAAGTTGATCGCGACTAAGAACCGTTTTCAACTCTTCGGGTGTACGCATCGTGCTTGTAGGACGGATTGCTTCATGGGCATCTTGTGCGTTTGACGCTTTTTTTGCCTGTTTCGTTTCAGTCGAAATATATTCTTTGCCGTACTTCGTTTCAATGTAAGAAACAGCTTCCGTTTTTGCCGTTTCCGATATACGTGTTGAATCTGTACGCATATATGTGATTAAACCGACTGTTCCTTCTTTTTTACCAATATCAATACCTTCATATAATTGCTGTGCAAGCATCATCGTTTTCTTTGCACGGAAATTTAGCTTACGTGCTGCTTCTTGTTGTAACGAAGAGGTAGTAAACGCAGGTGCAGCATTTCGTTTACGTTCTTTTTTCGTCACATTCACGACTTCAAATGCTGTTCCTTTAACATTTTTTAAAATCGCTTTTACTTGCTCTTCATTCGTTAATTTAATTTTGTCTTTGCCATTTCCATAGTACAATGCATCGAACGTCTTCTTCCCTTTTTCAAAAGAGCCTTCAATCGTCCAATACTCTTCTGGCTGGAAGTTTTTAATTTCGTTTTCACGATCAATAATCATGCGTAGTGCAACTGATTGAACACGCCCTGCTGATAAGCCCTTTTTAACCTTTTTCCAAAGAATTGGACTAATGTTATAGCCTACTAGTCGATCTAGCATACGGCGTGTTTGTTGTGCATCTACTAAATCCATATTAATGGCACGTGGGTTTTTAAAGGATTCTAAAATAGCATCCTTTGTAATTTCATTGAAAACAACTCGACAATCTGAGTTAATATCAATATTTAATGCAGTCGCAAGGTGCCAAGCAATCGCTTCTCCCTCGCGGTCTGGATCGGCCGCTAGATAGACTTTCTTCACTTTTTTTGCCGCAGACTTAAGTTCCTGTAAAACAGGTCCTTTTCCGCGAATAGTAATATATTTAGGTTCATAATTATTTTCAGTATCTACACCCATTTGACTTCGTGGTAAATCACGCACATGCCCAACAGATGCTTTTACTTTATATTTTTTTCCTAAATAACGTTCAATTGTTTTTGCTTTTGCTGGTGATTCTACAATCACTAAATAATCCGCCATCTATGTCTCCCCCTTAGCGAGGTTTATTGCTAATTTTTTTAAGTTACCTGTTGCAAAATGTATAACAGATTTTAAGATAATGCAACTTTTTTTCAATTTTTGCTAGAAAAGAGTGAAAGTGTTTCAACGATTTGTTGACCATCGCACACGGGTATAGCTCCCTCTAAAAGTAATTTATTCGTACCTTTTGACTGCTCTTTGTTAATGGGTCCTGGTACTACAAATACATCTTTGCCTTGCTCTAATGCACATTCTGTCGTAATTAACGTCCCACTTTTCACTGCCGCTTCCGTCACAACTAACGCTTGAGACAGACCACTGATCAAGCGGTTTCGCATAGGAAATTGCCATTTTGCTGGTTTGAAATAAGGTGGATACTCTGTAATAAGTAAATGGCTCTCTGCCATTTTATTCGCGAGTGCTTGGTTTTCCTTAGGGTAAATATAATGAAAACCATGGCCTAACACTGCAATTGTTTGGCCGCCGAACTGAATCGTTGCTTGATGAGCCATCGCATCTGCACCTCGTGCAAGCCCGCTCACAACGATGTATTCATGTTCAACAAGTGGCGGGACGATTAAGTTAATTGCATCTCTAGTATAGGCTGTAGCCTTTCTAGAGCCTATTATAGCGATATGCTTGTCTCTTGCCAGCAAGGCACATTGACCTTTCACATACAATACAGTAGGTGGACTAGGTATTTCAAATAATTGCGCCGGGAAATATGGGTGATTAAAAGGTATGGGGAAAATATTTTCTTGTGCGTAAAGCTCTTCAAATGGCAAGTTCATTACGCGCTTAAAATCCAGCGACATGTCCACTGCTTTTTGCTTCGGGATTTGTAATGCGCCTGCAATGTCTTTAGGATGCGCATGTTCAAAATAGCTTAATACATCCACCGGGGACAATAACTGTTGAAGTTTTTGGAGTGGTAATGGATATACGTAATGCAAAGCTAGTAATCTCTGTGTATCTACGGAGAAAATCATTTAAAAACCTCCTTTATAATAGAAGAAATTAAATGACCGCAATTTTCATTTCAACACAAATAAGTAGAACAATATGTGCATACACTCATATGCACGCCTGAAAGAACGGCCTGTCCTGCGGCTTCACTTTGTCGATTCTGTTTCATAGGCGTTTCGAACATGGAACATTCATAGTGAAGGAAAAGCACAGACAAGGCTCTCCTATACAGAGAAAAAGATGTAGCCGCAATGTGCTACATCTTCCATTTTAATGGGTTTTACATTTTTCGTATAGCCCTTTTTCTTTAATTACTTTAATAAGTGTTTCACCGATAACAGATGGCGTTTCCGCTACTTCAATACCAGCATCGTTCATTGCCTTAATTTTTTCAGCAGCCGTACCTTTACCACCAGAAATAATGGCACCTGCGTGTCCCATACGTTTTCCTGGAGGTGCAGTTTGTCCACCGATAAAGCCTACAACAGGTTTTGTCATGTTCGCTTTAATCCACTCTGCTGCTTCTTCTTCAGCTGTACCGCCAATTTCCCCAATCATGACAACTGCATATGTCTCAGGGTCATTGTTGAATGCTTCCAGTGCGTCGATAAAGTTTGTACCATTTACAGGGTCGCCACCGATGCCGACAGCTGTTGTTTGACCAATACCAGCTTGTGTCAATTGGTGAACCGCTTCATACGTTAATGTACCAGAACGGGAAACAACCCCAACATGACCTTTTGTATGAATATAGCCTGGCATAATACCAATCTTACATTCGTCTGCCGTAATAACACCTGGACAGTTTGGTCCTACTAGGCGTGTCTTTTTGCCTTCCATAAAGCGTTTCACCTTTACCATATCAAGGACAGGAATATGCTCTGTAATACAAATTGTTAATTCTAGTTCAGCATCAACAGCTTCTAAAATAGCATCCGCTGCGAAAGGTGCAGGTACATAAATTACTGATGTCGTTGCACCCGTTGCCGCTACAGCCTCAGCTACAGTATTAAATACAGGTACGCCTTCAATTTCAAGGCCTCCCTTACCAGGTGTAACGCCTGCTACGATTTTTGTACCATAATCAAGCATTTGCTTCGTATGGAATAGCGCCGTTTCGCCTGTAATCCCTTGTACAATTACCTTTGTATCTTTATTAATAAATACAGCCATTGTTCTCCCTGCCTTCCTTAGCCTACTAGTTCCACAATTTTTTGTGCGCCGTCAGCCATTGAATCTGCTGCTACGATGTTTAAACCAGATGCATTTAAAATTTCTTTACCAAGCTCTACGTTCGTACCTTCTAAGCGTACTACTAACGGTACAGTTAAACCGATTTCTTTGGCTGCTGTCACTACACCATCAGCGATTATGTTACATTTCATGATACCACCGAAAATATTAACGAAAATGCCTTTTACATGTGGATCAGAAAGAATAATTTTGAATGCTTCTGTTACTTTTTCAGCTGTTGCGCCGCCCCCTACATCAAGGAAGTTAGCGGGACTACCGCCGTAGTAACTAATCGTATCCATTGTTGCCATCGCTAAACCTGCACCATTGACCATACAGCCAATGTTGCCGTCTAATGAAATATAGCTAAGATCGTATTTTGATGCTTCGATCTCTTTTGGATCTTCTTCATCAAAATCGCGTAATTCGACAATATCTTTATGACGGTACAATGCATTTGCGTCAAAATTGAATTTCGCATCTAGTGCCACCACTTCCCCTTGGCCTGTTACAACCAGTGGGTTAATTTCAACGATTGAAGCATCTTTGTCGATAAATGCTTGATATAAACCTAACATTAATTTAACAGCTTTCCCTACTAGGTTTGCTGGAATATTCATATTAAACGCCATACGACGTGCTTGGAAGCTTGTTAGTCCGATTACTGGATCCACTACTTCCTTGAAGATTTTTTCTGGGTTCGTTTCTGCTACTTCTTCAATATCCATGCCGCCCTCTTCTGAACCCATCACCGTTACACGGGATGTAGCGCGGTCTAATACTAAACTTAAATAATATTCTTTTTGAATATCTGAACCCTCTTCAATATACAAACGCTTTACTTCTTTTCCTTCTGGACCTGTTTGATGAGTTACCAAAATTTTTCCTAATAACTCTTTTGCGTACGTACGCACCTCATCAAGGTTTTTTGCGATTTTGACACCACCCGCTTTACCGCGTCCACCTGCATGAATTTGCGCCTTGACCACAGTAACATTTGAGCCAAGTTCCTTCGCTACCTTCACTGCTTCATCAGGGGAAAAAGCAACTTTTCCATTCGGTACTGCAACACCATATTTTCTTAGAATCTCTTTCCCTTGATATTCATGGATATTCATAATACATCCTCCCATCAAACATTTGCGTAAAATTGTTTTACTAACATAATCTATTCTAACGAAAGATTCTGATAAAGTCTACACTTTGTCTTTCGTTCGGAATTTCTCTAAAATTATGACGTTTTCTGCTACTTCGTGTACTAAAACAGAGAATTCTTAATATCTGAATAATTGATATTTTCTATACTTTTACTATGCTGTTGGTCTAAATGATATATAAATGCAAATACTTCAGCTACCGCTTGATATAATTCTTCTGGAATAGACTCATTTAAATCTAATTGTCCAAGTAATTGAACAAGGTTTGGATCCTCGTAAATTGGCACATTATGTTCACCTGCACGAGCCAATATATTTTCCGCAACTTTCCCTTTGCCTTTTGCTACTACCGACGGACTATCAAATTGTCCTAGTTTATAAGTAAGGGCAATCGCTTCTTTGCGCGTCTTTTTTTCTTCACTCATATGCGGAAATCCACCCCACTATTTTCCTCCTGCTGTTGTACTACAGGGGCTGATTTCTCTAGTTGGGCTTTTTCAAATTGTTTAAAAAAGACGCCCGATAACTGATAATTTTTTTCTGCAAGGCCTATTTTTAACGCATCTTTTAGCGGTTCAGCTAGCGGAATAATTGCTGATTGTTCATTAAATACCGTCACTGTCACGATACGATTTTGTACTTGCATATCGATAACCGTTTCCTTCATTGATTGCATCTGTAAATAAAATAATACCCGCGCATAGTTAGCATCAAACTTGCCATCGTCTTTCATACGCCCATTCCATTGTAATGTCGCATCCATTTTCTTTCCGAAAAACTCTAAAGGTACTTGCATGACGAGTTGGTGTTGATGCCCATTTTCTCCTGAAGCGAGTTGCATGCCGTTCATCCGCGTCATTAATAGTTCTGCCGCTTCCTTTAGCTGTGGTGTAATTTGTGTCTCTTGAAGCAACGTATGGAGCTGTGGTTTTAATTGGTGAGCAATTGTTTGTAAATCGGCTGATTTACTACTTAGCGCAGCCTCATAACTTATTCCTAAACTTTTTAGAACTGTTTTTAACGCATGCTCCATTGCTTTACTATCCATTGAATTTTGGACATGTGCGTCTGCTTCTGTAAGCATTCGCTGAATCATTGGCTGTGGTGCTTCCATACTCGTTTTCACAAGATTTCGCATCAACGCTTCATTTTGTAAAGGGTGTGTTACTTCCTGCTTAAACAGGGATAGCAAGTGTTCCTTGACAGAAAGTCCATTGGCATCTTGGGTAAATAATCGCTCCGGTGTATTTTGAGCAAACGCTTTTACTAGTTGCTCTTGCATTTGCTTAGCAAAAATCTCTACTGTTTGTTTATTTGCTGGTAATTGGTTAAATCGATCAATCAATTGGTTTAGCTGTAGCTTTTGCTCATTCGTTAATAAACTTTGATTTGCCGTCCAAGCTTTTAACTGCTCTATAAGCTGAGCTTTATTTTCTGGGTTTGTCGTTAAAATGGCTTGTATTACGTGACCAGCCTGTTGAAGTGGACCTTGTTGTACAGACTTGGCTTCATTTAACATCATCCAATTTTGTAATGTTGCCTGTTGGGGTAATATACCTGCTTCTTTTAACATATTTAAAGCTTGCAATCGCTCATTTGCTGGAACAGCATTGTTCGTTAATAATTGAATGGATTTCGCGAGCATCAACGCGCCTGTTTCTGCTTCAAATGGCTTTGCAATAGTCGACACTTGTTGCAACAAATTTTGCTTTACATTATCTTGCAATACGGAATCCTTTGCTAATAGCTGTGAAAAATTATCCATTATAGCTGTCATACCTGATGTTTTTTGCCCGCTGATAAGCGCTTGGAAGACATCTTGAAGCATCGGCATTTTTAGTTCGACCATTTTTTGTAGCGCTTGCAAGGCATCCATTTTAGTTACACCTTCTGGTAATGCCTTCATCCACATCTCTGCTTGGATTAACTGCTCTTTTGAAATCGGAATCTGTGCCTTTATAAAATGCGCTAACACTTGCTGCATTTCCGTTGTTTTCGGTAAATTCATGGAATCTAGCAGCTGATTGATTTGTTGGCCCGAAGATACCTCTTGCCCCATTGGCCCTGTCACAACTTTTAACTCCGTTTGCGGACTTGTACCAGTGACTTGAAAGAAATGGGCATCCCCAGCTTTTAATGGCACTTCCAATTTAGCAATTACTTTTTGATTGCCCACTTGAATTTCTGCCGTTTGATCAGGATATAATTGTTTAATCGTGCCATGAAATACTTGTCCTTGTTTAAATGCAAGCGGTTGACTCGTTGGTGGTAAAGTAGTTTGTTGCATTTGTATTGCATTAAATGATGTTGTCATCTAAATACTCCTTTCTTACATGGATTTGATCGGTTCAAATGACTTTCGGTGATGGATTGTTGGTCCGTATGTTTCCAGTGCCTCTAAATGTTGTTTCGTACCATAGCCTGCATGCTGCGCAAAGCCATACATAGGAAATTCTTTATCTAATTGTTCCATATATTCATCCCTAGCAGTTTTAGCTAAAATGGAAGCTGCTGCAATGGCTAAGCTTTTTGCATCACCTTTAATAATAGAATCTTGTTGAATCGTTATTGGTAGTGTCATAGCATCAACTAGCACATAATCGGGTTTAATAGACAAAGATTCTACACTTATTGTCATCGATTGTTTAGTTGCTTCATAGATGTTTAGTTCATCAATAGCTTGCGCAGATTGAAAATGAATAAAATAGCTAATCGCATGCTCTTTTACTAATGTTGCAAAGGCATTGCGTTTGTCCTTAGATAATTGCTTCGAATCATTTAATCCAACAAGAGCTTCACAGTTTTTTGGCAAAATAACAGCAGCAGTTACAACCGGTCCAGCTAAAGGTCCACGTCCAGCTTCATCAACGCCTGCAACGAATGCCTCTTGTCCGCCATAGCGCTGATCGAAGTCGATTTTTGCTTGATGTTCTTGCAATAGCTGTTGTTTTTTATCTTGGCGTTTCTGCCAACTTAACCATGCTTTTTGCACACCTGTACGTTCATCGGTTGCCACTGCAGCCATCCATTCTTGCCAATCTTCAGCCACTTTTAAGGCTGCTGTAATCTCTTTAATCGTTTTCATCATTTTACTCCCTTTTTCTCACTCTATATCATTTATCGGCAATATTTACTATTCCTAAAAGAAAAACTGCCATGCTCTCATTTATTGCAAGAGCATGGCAGTTTTTTACAAATTATTGTAGCGTCGCTTCTTTTTCAAGCTGTTCATCAACAAAGTCAAATGTTAGCTTGCCTAATAGTAAGCCACGAATATCTCGTACGATAAGTTGTGCTACTTGATCATAATCGATTTCTCCGCCCGCGCCAAAAACACGACGAAGCTTGCCAATATGGTCAAATGTTTCAACTAGATCCTCATGCATAACTTGGAAGCCATAGCGTTCTTCCATCCGCTTCGGATAATGTGTCGATAAAAATCGCAAGCCATAAACAGCTAAATCTTCCATATTAGTAATGGTATCTTTAATCGCGCCTGTTAATGCCAGCTTATAGCCAACTTCTTGATCTTCAAATTTAGGCCATAAAATCCCCGGTGTATCTAATAATTCAAGCTCCTTGCCGACCTTAATCCACTGCTGAGCCTTTGTTACACCTGGCATATTGCCTGTCTTCGCAATATTCTTCTTTGCTAAGCGATTAATAAGTGTTGATTTCCCAACGTTTGGAATACCTACGATCATCGCTCTAATAGCTCTCGGCTTCATGCCGCGTGACTTCATTCGATCAAATTTTTCTTTTAAAATTTCCTGAGCTGCTTTCGTAACTAATTGCAACCCTTTACCTTCAAGAGAATTGATCGCCACTGCTTTATGACCGTGCTGTGCAAAGTACTCTACCCATTTGCGTGTTTCATGCTCGTCCGCCATATCTGACTTATTTAAAATAAGCAGGCGTGGCTTTTGATTAATCACCTCATCGATCATCGGATTTCTTGATGATAGTGGCAAACGCGCATCGATTAATTCAAATATAATATCTACTAGCTTTAATTTTTCCGTTACTTCACGGCGGGCCTTCGCCATATGCCCGGGAAACCATTGTATAGTCATTTCTATACCTCCTACATAAGAAAAGCGCATTCGCCACCATATACACGTAAAAAGCGTACGGTGCGAATGCCTTAATATCGTATAAGAAACTTTTGCTCTTAGACGTTAAGAAAGGGAGTATTCGCCTCCCTTTCAATCATTACTTCACAATTTTAATATCACTATATGGCCAGAAAATAAGGCTCGTATTTCCGATGATTTCTTTTTGATCGACGATGCCAATGTGTCGGCTATCTTTACTATATCGACGATTATCCCCCATAACAAACACATAACCTTCAGGAATGACATCATTTAGAGATGGATCGATATCATTTAACGTAAAATCTTCGGTTAATGTACCTTCTGTAATTTTCGCTTTATAGGCATCTAAATAAGGCTCGTCTATTGGTTCACCGTTAATGTATAACTGATCATCCTTATATTCTAACGTTTCGCCTGGTAACCCTATTACCCGTTTAATGTAGTTTTTTTGCTCTGGTGCATGGAACACAACGATATCAAAGCGCTTTGGTTCGCCAATTTTATAACCGATTTTATTGACTATCATTCGGTCGCCATCTTCAAGGGTTGGCATCATGGACTCACCATCAACTGCAATTGGTGTAAATAAAAAATAACGAATAACTGCTGCAATCGCAAATGCAATTAAAAGCGCCTTTGTCCATTCCCATAATTCATTCTTTTCTTTCACTTGTTTTTCCATTATGAATTGCCCCCTTGTCTATCCTCATTTTAGATGATTATGATTTAAGATGACAAGCAAAAAGAAAAGGAGCTTGCAATACAAGCCCCTCACTTTTAAGTCATAATTATCGAATTTCTTTAATACGAGCAGCTTTACCACGTAGGTTACGTAGGTAGTAAAGTTTAGCACGACGTACTTTACCACGACGTACAACTTCTAAGTTAGCGATTTTTGGTGTGTGTACAGGGAATGTACGTTCAACACCTACACCGTAAGAAATTTTACGAACTGTGAAAGTTTCGCTAATACCGCCACCACGACGTTTGATAACTACACCTTCGTATACTTGGATACGTTCACGAGTACCCTCTACTACTTTCACGTGTACCTTAACAGTATCACCAGGACGGAAAGCAGGTAGATCAGTGCGAAGCTGAGCTTTAGTAATTTCTGTAATAATGTTTGACATTGTTTTCTCTCCTTAGACAGATGCTCTTGCACGCAATCTATGCCACAGCGGAACACCGTAATTCAGTACTTCACATAGAAGTACAGATTAGATGTTATCATATATACCGCATGCAAGCAAGCATCTTTATAGTTGTTTTTTAAGTTTTTCTAAATACAATTTTTGCTTGTCTGTTAATGGATAATGCTCGAGTAAATCAGGTCGACGCTCGAAAGTTCTTTTTAACGATTGCTCTTCGCGCCATTGTTCGATTTTCGCATGATTGCCCGACAGTAATACTTCCGGCACTTGCATACCTCGGAAATCCGCAGGTCGTGTATAATGTGGGTGTTCTAGCAGACCCGTTGAAAAGGAATCTTGAATATGAGAGTCAGCTTGTCCTAACACACCGGGTAAAAGGCGTACGACACTATCAATAACCGTCATGGCACCCAACTCTCCACCTGTTAACACAAAATCACCAATCGATATTTCATCGGTAACGAGGTGCTGACGGATACGTTCATCATAGCCTTCATAGTGTCCACATAAGAACACTAATTCACTTTCTTGTGCTAGCTCTTCTGCTTTTTTTTGGGTGAAACGTTCACCCTGCGGACACATTAAAATAATTCTTGGCGTTTTGCCAGCTGTAATGGCCTCTACAGCGCTAAACATCGGTTCTGGCTTTAATACCATCCCTGCGCCGCCACCATACGGATAATCGTCTACCTGATTATGCTTGTTGCCTGAAAACGCACGAATATCTGATACCTCTAGCTTTACAGCACCTTTTTCTTGCGCTTTTTTTAGTATCGATGCACCAAACACACCCGAAAACATATCAGGAAACAGGCTTAATACGTGAATATTCATCATAGCAAGCCTTCCATCACATGAATGACAATTTTCTTTTCTTCCACATCAATATCTTTTACGATGTCTTCAATGTATGGAATGTAATGTTCTTTTTTAGCACCCTTCACTACCCATACATCATTGGCACCTGTTTGCAAAATATCTTTTACTTCACCGATTGTTGTACCTTCTTCTGATACAACTGTACAGCCTATAATTTCGTGGAAGAAAAATTCATTTTCTTGCAATAAATCATCAGTCATTTGATCTTTCGTGATTTTTAGCAATCCTTCTTTGAACGGCTCAACAAAGTTGATATTATCCATGCCTTCAAAAGTTAACAAAATAAAGTTTTTATGACGGCGTACTGATTGAATTGTTACCCACGTCGGCTTTTTATCGTCTTTTTTAAACGCTGCCAGCTTATTCCCGACTGCAAAGCGTTCATCTTCAAAATCTGTTGTCGATAAGATACGTACTTCACCACGAATTCCGTGCGTGTTCACAATACGACCTACATTAAACCATTCCATTCATTTCACCTCTATACCGTTATATATCCGTACTATATAAAAAAAGGAGGGAACCAGCAAGCTCCCCCCTCTTCTATCCAAATTTTACGCTACACATTTACAGTTCCTTCAAATTCTAGCAACAACATCGTCATCGTTAAAATTGTTCAGTGCAAAATGGTGACAGGTTGCATAGTTGCTACATTGTTACCTTATTGCGTGTAAATGAGCGTGAAAATCCTTTTATCAATCCAATATATCGACGTAAGTCTTTTTTTGATGGTGACTACCTGCCGCTGAATAAACAATTGTACGAATCGCTTTCGCCACTCGCCCTTGTTTGCCTATGACTTTCCCTCGATCCTCTGGATGAACAAAAAGTTTATAAACAATTCGATTTGCATTTTCGTCCGTCTCAATACGGACTTCTTCTGGATAATCGACTAACGGTAAAACGATTGCTTCAATCAGCTGCTTCAAAGACGTCTCCCCCGATTATTTACTGAATTTTTGGTTATGGAATTTTTCCATGATACCTTGTTCTGAGAACAAGTTACGTACTGTATCTGATGGTTTTGCACCGTCAGCTAACCATTTAAGAGCTTTCTCTTCATCAATGTTTACAGTAGCTGGTTGAGTTAGTGGGTTGTAAGTACCAACTGTTTCGATTGAACGACCGTCACGTGGTGAACGAGCGTCTGCAACTACGATACGATAGAAAGGAGATTTTTTAGCTCCCATACGTTTTAAGCGAATTTTAACTGCCATTTTAATAGCACCTCCGAATAAGTTTCACACAAGATAGTATATTATCAATGTTTATGATGTTTGTAAAGTGTTTTTTCTTAACACCTATAAAATATTATTTAAACAATGAATCCAAGCCTGGTAATTTCATCTTTTTCTTGCCTTTACCTGTTGCCATACCTGTCATTTGCTTCATCATTTTTTTCATTTCGTCAAATTGTTTTAACAAACGGTTGACCTCTTGAATAGACGTACCTGACCCTTTGGCAATACGCTTTTTACGGCTACCATTAATCATATCAGGATTTGTCTTTTCAGCGGTTGTCATAGAATAAATAATGGCTTCTACGCGTCCCATTTGCTTATCGTCCACTTTGACATTGTCTAAGCCTTTAATTTTACCTGCACCTGGTAGCATTTTCAATATTTCGTCAAGCGGACCCATTTTTTTCACTTGTTGTAGTTGCTCAACAAAATCATCGAGTGTAAAGCTTTGCGTTTTGAACTTTTCTTCCAGTTCTTTTGCTTTTGCTTCATCGACGTTTGCCTGCGCCTTTTCAATTAGTGATAATACGTCACCCATGCCTAAAATACGAGACGCCATACGCTCTGGATGGAACGGTTCAAGCGCGTCCAATTTTTCGCCCATACCGACAAATTTAATCGGCTTCTGCGTTACAGAACGGATAGATAATGCCGCACCACCACGTGTATCCCCATCGAGCTTCGTTAATACAACACCAGTAATGCCGACAGCCTCATTAAAGCTTTCCGCAACGTTGACAGCGTCCTGACCTGTCATAGCATCTACTACTAGGAATACTTCATCCGGCTCTTTTAACGCACGAATATCCTTTAATTCTTGCATTAAATCTTCATCAATATGCAAGCGACCTGCCGTATCGATAATTACTACATCATGATGCTCTTCTTTTGCCAGCTCAAGTGCCTGACGAGCGATTTCTACTGGTGATACATCTGTGCCTAATGCAAACACAGGTAAAGATAATTGTTTCCCTAATGTTTGTAATTGCTGAATCGCAGCAGGGCGATAAACGTCAGCAGCGACTAATAATGGTTTACGATTATATTTCTTACGTAAAATATTTGCTAATTTCCCAGTCGTTGTTGTTTTACCCGCACCTTGCAACCCGACCATCATAATGACAGTTGGTGGCTTCGTATTAAATTTAATCGGGCTTTGTTCGCCGCCCATCAGTTCTGTTAATTCGTCTTGAACGATTTTAATGACTTGTTGACCCGGTGTTAAGCTTTGCATAACATCTACACCAACAGCGCGTTCACTTACCTTTTTAACGAATTCTTTGACTACTTTTAAGTTAACATCCGCCTCGATTAAAGCAAATCGGACTTCGCGCATCATTTCTTTAACGTCTTGTTCCGATACTTTCCCTTTACCTTTAATCTTTTGGATCGTTCCTTGGAGTCGTTCCGCTAATCCTTCAAAAGCCACTGCTTTCGCCTCCTAATCCCATTCTTTCAACTGCTCAATAAGCGCTAACTGCTCCTCAACCGTCAAGCTTTTTTCCGTAATCCCAGCTGTCAGTTGTGCAAGCATTTGCGTGCGTTGTTGAAATTTTTCCAGTAAACATAGTTTTTCTTCATATTCTTCAAGCATCGCTTCAGTTCGACGAATATTATCATAAACAGCTTGACGTGAAACTCCATATGATTCAGCGATTTCTCCAAGTGAGTGATCGTCTAAATAATACAGTTCCATATAACTTCTTTGCTTATCTGTTAGTAATGCTTGATAAAAGTCGAAGAGAAAGTTCATGCGTGTTGTTTTTTCAAGTAGCATCGAGTTTCTCCCCCCGTTGTTTGTCATTTGTATCATAACGAAAATCGCCCGTCTGTGTCAAGGTAATCTCCTTGTCTAAAAGCCTCTATTAGCTGATTTAAGTAATCTTTAACCATTAGCTAGTATTTCTCTTTTAAACAAGGTGTTTCACCTTTTTACAGTCGAGCGACCATTCTTTCAACTACAATCTTTTTACTCTTCGTTATTTTGCATTTCTTTATCTAAGCCTTCAGCAAATAAACCATATACATAGCGTTCTGCATCAAATGGCTGTAAATCGTCCATCTTTTCACCAAGTCCAACGAATTTCACTGGAATGTGCAATTTATTGCGAATAGCGAGCACAATACCACCTTTAGCAGTGCCGTCCAGTTTTGTTAAAACAATACCCGTTACATTTGTTACTTCTTTAAACGTTTGAGCTTGCACAAGCGCATTTTGACCTGTCGTTGCGTCTAGTGCTAATAACACTTCGTGAGGCGCATTCGGTATTTCCCGTGAAATAACTCGATGTACTTTTTCAAGCTCATTCATTAAGTTTACTTTGTTTTGTAGACGGCCCGCCGTATCACATATTAAGACATCTGCTTTACGATTTTTCGCCGCACGAATTGCATCGTACATAACCGCCGCTGGATCAGAGCCTTCAGATTGTTTAATAACCTCACAACCAACTCGATCGCCCCAAACTTGTAGTTGATCGATTGCTCCCGCACGGAACGTATCTCCTGCAGCTAATACTACTGTTTTACCTTCTGATTTTAGACGATGTGCTAACTTACCAATCGTTGTTGTTTTCCCAACGCCGTTAACACCAACAAATAATATAACAGTTAGCTCACCATTCGGCTGCATGTTTAGGTCGATTAAATCTTCTTCACCTTGTTCGTAAATTTCTACAAGCTTTTCAGAAATAATCGTTTGAATACCATTCGTATCTTTAATATTTTTGCGTTGAACTTCAAAGCGCAATTTATCCATAAGCTCCATTACTGTTTCAAAGCCTACGTCAGCCTGTAATAATAAATCCTCAAGCTCTTCAAAGAAGTCCTCATCTACTTTGCGGTAACGAGCAACTAAATCATTGACCTTTGAAGTAAATGAATTACGTGTTTTTTCCAGACCAGCCTTAAATTTTTGCGTAATAGACCAAGCAGAAGGTTTTTTTTCTTTTACAGACTCCTCTACAACAGCAATTTCCTGTACTTCTTGTTGCTGTTCTTGCTCAACTAATTCTTGTGAATTGTCCGAAATAATAGAATCATCACTGTCATCAATAACAGTTGTTTCCTCTATCTTTTCTTCCACTTCTACATTCGTTGTTTCAAGTAGGGCAGGCTCTGCACTGTCTTCAAGCTGTAATTCGCTAGATTGCTCCTCACCTATTTGTTCAACTTTTTCTTCTGTTGGATTACCAGTTAACTTATCCTTTAAACGTTTAAAAAAACTCATGCTTGTTCGCTCCTTTGCTCCGCAAGTACGGGTTCATCTTCTAATTTTACTGATACAAGTTTTGATACACCTGATTCCTGCATCGTAATACCATACAGTACGTCAGCTCCCTCCATTGTACCTTTACGATGCGTAATAACAATAAATTGAGTATTGGAGCTAAACTTCTTCAAGTATTCACTGTATCGGACAACATTTGCCTCATCCAATGCCGCTTCCACTTCGTCGAGTATACAGAATGGCACAGGTCTTATATTTAAAATCGAGAATAGTAAAGCAATGGCAGTCAGTGCACGTTCGCCACCAGAAAGCAAACTTAAGTTTTGTAGTTTTTTGCCCGGAGGTTGTGCGACGATTTCAATCCCTGTTTCAAGCATATTATTTGGATCTAGCAATACTAAATCCGCCTGACCTCCACCAAACAATTCACGGAATACACGCTTAAATTGCTCGCGAATAGCAAAAAACGTCTCACTGAAGCGCACTGTCATTTCTTCATCCATTTCTTTAATCGCTTCATGTAAAGTATCTTGCGCTGCTAGTAAATCTTCACGCTGCTCTGTTAAAAATGAATGTCGTTCTTGGACACGTTCATATTCCTCAATGGCACTTAAATTCACAGGACCCAATTCTTCTATCGATTTTTTCAATAGCTTCACACGACGTCGCATATGCTCTTCGTCTTCAATTGTTAGGGCTTCTTCTATCGCTTCTTCAAACGTTAGTTGATAGTTTTCTTCAAGTTGATCTGTAAAATTAGTCATCTCAAATTCTACGCGGCTTCGCTTTAATTCATTCGCACGTATTGCTTCAATGAAGCCTTTATGTATACGTTGCAATTCCTTTAGCTGCTCTTCTAACGTTGTTAGCTCTAGTTGTTGCGCTGCTTTATCATCTTTCTTCTGTGCAATGGTCACTTGTAGCGTTTCTCGTCTTGCTTTCCACGTCGACACTTGCTCCTCTACTTCTTCATCACTTAACAGTTTTGTCGATTCATCGGATTGAAGCCAGATTATTTCCTGAGAAATATTGTCGACTTTTTGGTGAGCTTTGTTTAATTGTAGGGCAAGTTCTGCAGTGGCAACTTGAACTTGAGACATTTGTTCCTGCATTACCGCTAACTCAGAACGTTTTTCTGCAGTTTGCTCACGTAGAACATCCTTTTCTGTCTCACTTTGCAATTTCACTTTCCCTAGTTGCTCTACCGTCTCGCTAATGGCTACTAACTCAATCGCAAGTGCGGCCAAACGGGCTGTTGCTACTTCCTTCTGTGTAAGCAATGATTCTTCACGCGTCTTCACATCCAGTGTTTCGTTGGAAGCAAAGGACACGCGTGCAGACAAGCTTTTTTCAACAACTTCTAATTCTCGCATGCGGCTTGCTTGTTGCATCTCATCTTTACGAAGCTGCTCGCCTTCTAGTTTTAATTGTTCCACTTTGTCGCGCAATGTTGACAATGTTTCTTTTTCAGTTGCTACTGCCTGTTCTGCACTATAAATAGAAGATTGTAACGCTTCTAGTTTGGCAATAAGCCCATCCAGTTCCGCTTTTCTTGTAAATAATGAAGATTGTTGTTTTGCTGCACCACCCGTTAACGAACCACCAGCATTGACAATATCTCCTTCAAGCGTTACGACACGATAGCGGAAACCGCATAGTCGTGCAATTTGGCTTGCGCCTTCTAAATTTGCTGCAACTATAACATTGCCCAGTAAATTTTCAACAATAGAGCGATTATCTTCATCAAACGTAACAAGTGCATCTGCCATTTGTACAAATGCAGGATGCTCAGTAGCAAGTTGTATCGTTGAAAGATTGATTTTGCGCGATTTCATAACTGTTTTCGGTAAAAACGTTGCACGACCTGCTCTTTTTTGTTTTAACCACTTGATTGCTTGTTGGGCATGTTGTTCATTTGACGTCACTATATGCTGTGATGCTGCTCCTAACGCAGTCTCAATCGCTTGTGAGTATTTACTATTTACTTGAATCAATTCGGCAACTGCGCCTTCAATGCCAAATAATTCACCTTTATCACGAGCTAATAAAATTTCCTTAACACCATGGAAGAAACCTGAAAAGTCTGCTTCAAGCTCAGCTAACGTGTCTTTTCTAGCTTTTAATTGTTGCTGATGTTGATAAGCCTTGTAGAGCATCTCCTGTTTTTCGTTAAAGGAATGATCCACTTTTTTAAACTGCATTTGTAATGCTTCATATTGTGCGAGCTTTTCTTGCAGTTCAGTCGTTGTTGCGTTATGTGCGATGACGAGCGCTTCTTTCTCCGTCACAACTTCCATTAGCTCTTGCCCAATTTCATCTGTTTGGTCTGTCATACGCGCAGCCATCGCTTTTTGTTGCGATAGTTGTTGATCGATATTTTTCAATTCGTTTTTGACTGTTGCTTCTTCATTTAACGAATCGATATAGCGGTTTTTATGCTCTTCAATTTCTTGTTCTATTTCTGTAACAGAACGATTTAATGATTGCTCTAATTGCTTAATCATTTGCTTTAATGTTTGAACTTCTTGTTGTTTTTCAGCAAACAATTGTTTTTTCTCAAGCTCTTGCGCAGTTAGCGCCTCTACTTCATTTTGCGCTTCTTGTAACGATGCATTCAGCTGCTGTAATTGATTCGTAGCATTTTGGCGTTTTTCGGCCATTAACGCTTTGCGACCGTCCCAACGTTCCATTTCCATCGTTGCATCCACAAGCTCCGATTGGGCAGCATCCAGTAACACATCCAGCTCTTTCAAATGTTTACGAATAGCAGTAGACTTTGTCTCTAATGCTTGAATATCGCCTGCTTGCTTTTGCTCTGTTTCAGCTAGTTGAACATGCTCTTCTTTCAATGCATGCAAAGATTGCGCACAATTTTTTAAATCGTGCACAAGAATCGCAATATCAAAATCTTTTAGCTCCGTGGACATTTGCACATAATCGCGCGCGCTAGAAGCTTGTATTTGTAATGGCTCTAAACGGCTATCTAACTCATGTAAAATATCTAAAACACGGTATAAGTTTTCATCTGTTTCAACTAGTTTATGCTCTGCCTTTTTCTTTCGTAACTTGTATTTTAATACACCGGCCGCCTCTTCAAATATTGAACGGCGGTCGTCAGGGCGGCTATTTAAAATTTCATCGACACGGCCTTGAGAAATAATAGAAAAAGCCTCTTTCCCAAGCCCTGAATCCATAAACAAGTCCGTAATATCCTTCAGGCGACACTGCTGGTTATTTAATAAATATTCACTATCACCTGAACGGTATACGCGTCTTGTTACGCTTACTTCTGTATATGAAAAAGCAAGCTGCTCATCCGTATTATCTAAAATTAATGTTACCTCTGCAAAGTTTAGTGGCTTTCGAGAGTCACTCCCAGCAAAAATAACGTCTTCCATCTTTGCCCCACGCAACGACTTTGCCGATTGCTCCCCGAGAACCCAACGAATAGCATCAGTTACATTACTTTTTCCACTGCCATTAGGTCCAACAACAGCTGTAACACCTGGTACAAAATCGATACCAATGCGCTCCGCAAAAGATTTAAAGCCAATCACTTCGAGTCGTTTTAGGAACATCTATTAAGCCTCCTCTTTAGCAGCATGCTCACGCATCATACGCATCGCACATTGTGCTGCTTGTTGTTCAGCTTCTTTTTTCGATTTCCCTCGACCGACACCAAGCTCTTGTCCATTTAATAGCACGCTCGATACAAAGGTACGGTTATGCGCTGGGCCCTTTTCATCGATAATCTCATAATGAAGAAGACCGTTGTTCGTTTGCTGTACCATTTCTTGTAACTGGCTTTTAAAATCCATCACATGCGAAAAAGCACCGACTTCTACTTTTGGGAACACGATTCGTTCTAAAAATGTCACGACCGTTTGTAAATCCTGATCTAAATAAAGAGCCCCTACAAATGATTCGAAAACATCTGCAAGTAGCGCTGGGCGTTCCCGTCCTCCTGTTAATTCCTCACCTTTTCCAAGCAATACAAAGCGACCAAAACCTAATTCATTTGCAAAAATGACAAGTGATGGCTCACAAACAATCGATGCTCGTAATTTAGTTAATTCGCCTTCGCTCATATGCGGGTATTTCTGAAAAAGGTATTTAGAAACAGATAGTTCAAGTACAGCGTCGCCTAAAAATTCGAGACGCTCATTATCCGTAAACAATTTACGGCGATGCTCATTCACATAAGATGAATGCGTGAATGCTTGATACAATAAATTTTTATTAATAAAAGTGATGTTTAATTCATGCTGTAACAGCTCAAATTGATTGCGTACCTTTTCAGGAAGTACGCCTGATTTCTGCATATTTCCTTTTCTTCTCATAGCCATTGAACAATCTGCCTTCCTAATAGTTTCTACCGTCTTAGTGTACCTTTTTCAAGGCATTTATGCAAAAGTATTTCTGCTGAAATACAATGTTTTGGAAGTTTTTTCGTAATTTTTTAGCAAAAATAAAAAAAGGCACGCATATCGTTCGAAAAACGAACCATTTCGTACCTTAAAATACATCAAAGCATAATTGTTTGACCTTTATGCTTTGATGTATGAATACAATGTAATCAGATTTTAAATGTCGCCACCTTATAAGGTGCACATTTAAAATCTGTGACATTTGCCTTTAGAGGCTATTAGTTAATTTTACCTTCGATGTATGAAATAGCAGAACCAACTGTTGTGATTTTTTCAGCATCTTCATCAGAAATTTCCATATCGAATTCGTCTTCAAGCTCCATTACAAGCTCAACAACGTCTAATGAGTCAGCACCTAAATCATCACGGAAAGAAGCTTCTAATGTTACTTCACTTTCTTCCACACCTAAACGGTCCACGATTACTTTTGTTACGCGCTCTAATACTGTAGTCAAAACATTCACCTCCCCTCAAATGATTATACAAAAATTTAATATTTATGCTATAGCATAATATTACATCACCATGCCGCCGTCAATATGTAGCGTTTGGCCAGTCATATAGTTTGCTTCATCAGAAGCTAAAAACGTAACGGCTTTCGCAATATCCTCAGGTTGCCCAAGTTTAGCAAGTGGAATTTGTGTAAGCATACTTTGTTTGATATCTTCTGGAAGCTGTTCAGTCATTTCCGTTTCAATAAAACCAGGTGCAATAGCATTCACTAAAATATTTCGAGATGCTAGTTCCTTTGCAGTCGTTTTTGTTAAGCCAATTACGCCCGCTTTTGCCGCTACATAGTTAGCTTGCCCAGCATTGCCCGCTACGCCAACGATTGACGAAATATTGATGATACGTCCTGCACGTTGCTTCATCATTTGACGAGTGACCGCTTTTGTACAAAGAAAAACACCTTTTAAGTTTGTATCAAGCACATCGTCCCATTCGTCTTCTTTCATGCGCATTAATAAATTATCGCGTGTAATACCAGCATTATTGACTAAAATATCAAGTGAGCCAAATGTTTTAACTGCCGCATCCATCAATGCTGAAACTTCTTCTGTTTTTGAGACACTTGCTTGTACAGCAAGCGCTTCGCCGCCATTTGCTTGAATAGCAGCAACGACTTCCTCTGCTTTTGCCTGTGAGCCGCTATAGTTAACAATAACCTTTGCGCCTTCATCTGCAAGCTTTAATGCAATGGCACGACCGATTCCTCGTGAAGCTCCTGTTACAACTGCTACTTTACCTTCTAATTTACGCATTGATTGACCACTCCTTCGACGCTTCTAATACTGCTTCTAATGACGCTTCATCATATACACAATACGTTGCCACTGAACGATCTATTTTCTTCACTAAGCCACTTAGCACTTTGCCAGGTCCACATTCAATAAATACATCGACGCCTTGCGCAATCATTTCGCGTACAGATGCTTCCCATTGTACAGCGCTATACACTTGTTCAACTAACTCTTGTTGAATAGCTGGGACATCTGACAATTCTTTTGCATTAACATTGCCGATAACCGGAATTTGTGGTGCCGATAATGTAATATCAGCTAATGTCGCCTGTAATTGAGCCGAAGAAGGTCGCATTAATTCTGAATGGAACGGTCCACTTACTACTAATGGAATGGCACGTTTTGCACCCGCTTCTTTTGCTGCTACAGAAGCTTTGTCAACGCCTGCTTTTGTGCCAGAAATAACGATTTGACCTGGGCAGTTAACGTTGGCAACTTGCGCAGCATCACCCTCTGCTGTTACTTGTTCAGTTACTGCATGTAATGCATCTAACTCCATGCCAAGAATAGCAGCCATTGCACCTTGCCCCGCTGGCACCGCTTCGTTCATAAATAAACCACGTTTATGAACAATAGCCACAGCATCTTCAAACGATAACACGCCCGCGATCACAAGTGCACCATATTCACCAAGTGAGTGACCAGCTGCAAAATCCGGCGTAATGCCTGCAGCACGTAATTTTTCAGCAACCATAACGCCCGTTGTTAATAATGCTGGTTGTGCATGATAAGTTAGTGTTAACTCTTCGGCAGGACCTTCTAGCATTAATTTAGATAAGTCAAAGCCAAGCGTCTTGTCAGCACTTTCATAAAAGGCTTTACTTTCTTGTGAATTACTTACAAATTCTTGGCCCATGCCAACCGCTTGTGAACCTTGGCCCGGAAAAATAAATGCAATTTTCGTCATTTCTTATTAATCCCCTTTGTTAGTCAATTTCTAAGTGACGTACTGTATCTGTAATCGTTGATATCACTGTATGCTCTACCATCGTATTAGCCTGACGTATCGCACTATAGATTGCTTTTGAATTGGATGATCCATGCGCTTTAATGACAGGTGCTTGTAAGCCGAACAAACCCGCACCGCCATACTCTGTATAGTCCATTTTATTTTTTAAGTCACGTAAATTATTTTTCATCAGCATTGCTGAAATTTTTGTTTTCGTAGAAGACATAAACGCCTCTTTTAACATCGTAAACAATGCACCCGCTGTTCCTTCAATGGACTTCAGCACCATATTACCGGTAAATCCATCTGTCACAACAACATCTGCAACGCCATCGAGTAAATCACGCGCCTCAACATTGCCAACGAAATTCAAGTCCGCTTCTTTTAGTAAGTCGAAAGCAGCCTTCGTTAAGTCATTGCCTTTTTTATCTTCCGTTCCGATATTTAACAGCCCAATACGCGGCTGTTGTAAACCGCCTACTTTTTTAGCGTAAATATTACCCATAATCGCATATTGCAATAAATGCTCTGGTCTTGCATCGGCGTTGGCCCCTAAATCGAGCATTAAAAAGCCTTGACCATCAAGCGTCGGCAATGTCGTTGCTAAAGCAGGTCGTGCAATTCCTTCAATACGCCCTACTTTAAACAAGCCACCCGCCATAAGCGCGCCCGTATTGCCGGCTGAAAGACAGGCATCAGCCGTCCCTTGTTCCACCGCATCCATCATTTTTGCCATGGATGAATCTTTTTTACGGCGAACAGCACGTGCTGGATCATCAGTACCTTCAACCACTTCTTCACAATGGATAACTGTTAAGCGATCGTGCATTTTTAAAAATGGGTCAAGCTTTTCTTGCTGTCCATATAATTGAATTTCCAAGTTCGGAATTTGTTCTAATGCTAATAATGCACCTTCCACTACTGATTTTGGTGCATTGTCGCCACCCATTCCATCAAGTGCTAATTTCATTATTATTCACCTTTACCTTTCGTGCGGTACATATCAAATTCACCAACTAAAACTGTTTCACCATTGACAGTAGATACGATCTCTACTTTTGTGCGTTGGCGTTCATCATCTCTACCGACAACGACCGCCTTCGTAATAACACGATTTCCGGCTCTTACAGGTTTCACAAATGTAATATTGGAGTGCACTGTTAAGGCTAGCTCATCATCAATAACCGCTACTGCTAGTGAGTTTGCCTGTGCAAATAAATGATGTCCACGCGCGATGCCATTGCGCTGAAAAACATGTTCTTCTTTTACATCAAAAATAGATAATGCACGATTATCCAATTCTATATCAATAATTTCACCGATTACTTCATCAATCGGTAAAGATTTCACTTCATTTTCATAAGTTTTTGAAGCCACATCTTTAATCCGTTCACGCAATTCTGGAATTGCTAATTCCATACGATCTAAACGAATTGTTTGTACACTTACCTGAAACTCAGACGCTAATTGTTCATCTGTGACGAATGGATTTTCCGCAATCGTTTCAGATAATAATCGCTGTCGCTCTTTTTTCGTTCGTCTCAACGTCATTCGCCACCTTTTGAGTTGTTATTAGCACTTGGTACTAATATCAGTATATAGAGTAAAAAAAAAGAATGCAAGACTTGTTTTCAAAAACAAGTCCTCGCATCCTTCATAACACTATGTTTGATTAGTCAAAGCGCTCACCTTGAAGCACACCAGACTGTTCTAGCATCTCACGTAAATATCGATACGTCTCATCATGCCAAAATGCCTCTGTTTCCATCATGTCCGTTGCATCTTTTCTCGCTGTTTCAAGTGTCCGATAGTCATGTACTAAATCCGCAACTTTAAAATCAGGTAAGCCACTTTGTTTACGGCCAAAGAAATCCCCTGGTCCACGCAATTCCAAATCTTTTTCAGCTAGTCGGAAGCCATCATTCGTTTCAGTCATAGATTGCATTCGCTCTTTACCTTCATCAGATTTGGGATCAGCAATTAAAACACAATAGGATTGATGCTCACCACGCCCAACACGACCACGTAGCTGATGTAGTTGCGCTAAACCAAAACGTTCAGCATCGTATACAACCATAAACGTTGCATTCGGGACATTGACGCCGACTTCAACGACTGTCGTTGATACTAATACTTGAATCTCACCTTCACTAAATTCACGCATCACCGCATCTTTTTCATCTGCTGGTAGGCGACCATGCATTAATCCCACTTTGTAGCGGCCATTAAAATACGACGTAAGCTGTTCATAAATTTCCACTGCATTTTGAACATCCAGTTTATCCGACTCCTCAATCAATGGACAAATAGCATATGCTTGTCTCCCCGCTTGAAGTTCTTGCTCTAATTTGGACAACACAGAAGCAAGTTGTTCTTTTTTCATCCAATGCGTTTCGATTTCTTTACGCCCCGCCGGCATTTCGTCAATTATGGAGACATCCATTTCGCCAAAAGCTGTAATCGAAAGTGTTCGTGGAATAGGCGTAGCCGTCATAAAGAGCACATCAGGATTTTCTCCTTTATCGCGTAAAATTCTGCGTTGCTCTACACCAAAGCGATGTTGTTCATCCGTTATAACAAAACCAAGTCTTTTGAACTGAACATCTGGCTGGATAAGTGCATGCGTTCCGATAACAATATCGATTTCACCATCGGCAAGTGCAGCTAATAATAACCGGCGTTCCTTTGTTTTCGTTGAACCCGATAACAAAGCGACACGTACACCAAATGGTGCAAACCAAGCGACTAAGTTTTCTGCATGTTGCTCAGCTAAAATTTCCGTTGGTGCCATTAACGCTCCCTGGAAACCAGCAGTGACAGCAGCATATAAACAAATGGCTGCCACAACCGTTTTACCTGAACCAACATCCCCTTGCAGCAAACGATTCATCCGATGCGGTTCTTTTAAGTCCTTACAAATTTCATTGACCACTCGTTTTTGTGCTCCTGTTAATTCGTATGGTAATGAAGCAATAAATGCCCGCACTTTTGGCAAATCAAATTGAATCACTGTTCCTCGCTCATTATCCTTACGTATTTTACGTAACGCTTGGATACGGAGCTGAAAATTTAGTAATTCTTCGTATGCAAAACGCCTTCTTGCTTGTTTTGCATGTTCTGCATCTTGTGGAAAATGGATACCTTCCAGACCATCACGTAACGAAACAAGCTTGTAAGCTGCCTGCAAATGCGGCGGAATCGCATCAGGTAGCTCTGCACCAAAATCATCTAACACTTGTCGCATATATTTACGAAAACGTTTTTGCGGAATCAAACCTTTTAGACTATAAACAGGTTCAAAGTCTACTTGATCTATTTTCGGCCCAAACGATACGGTCGTACCATTAATCACCTGTCTACCTTTATCCCATTTCCCTGTTACCGTTACAATGGAACCTGGCACTAATTTTTGTTTTAAATAGTTTTGATTAAAAAACACAACTTTCACCAAATGACGCCCGGCGAGCACCGTCACCTGTAAGCGAGATTTGTTGCGCCCCAAAAATAACACTGTCGGCTCACGTTCTACTTTACATTCAACGGTAACGCGCTCATTATGTGGCGTTTGCGCTAAATCCTTTAAGCGAAAATCTTCATGGCGATGAGGGAAAGTCCATAAAAAATCGTTGATTGTCTCGATACCTAATGTTTCTAAGTGTGCCGCCGTTTCTTTCCCGACTCCTTTTAATTCGGAGACAGGACTGGTTAATTCAGTCACCTGTCACAACAGCTCATTTGATTTGTTGTATCACAAAGCAAATGAGCCTACCTCCCTTCTATATCTATTGGTTTGTTGTTTTTAGTAGATACATCTGTTCTCTTTTTAACTGTATCATAAATCGTTTCTTTCGTGTCGACACAGTGACTTTCAAATTACACTTTGGCGGGCGCGATCGCCAGGAAAAGTACGACAAGTGCCAAGAAAAACATCACTACCGCCACTAAGACAGTCGTAATCGCCACAAAAAGCATCGCTATCGCCACTAAACCTTCAGTACCCCCGCTGTAGCGGATATTAACGACATAAAAAAAGCGTTAGATTGATTGCAGTCAATCTAACACTTTTACAATTTACTCTATTGCGCTTCCTGCTTTTAGTATGCTTTGTAAATCACCATTATTCAGAATCGCGTTACTGATCGCTTTACCTGTTGGTGTTGCTGCTAAGCCACCGCGAGCTGTTTCTTTTAAATTCGGACTCATCGACTGACCAATGCGATACATTGCACCAATAACTTCATCACATGGGATACGGCTTGTAACGCCTGCTAGTGCCATATCTGCTGCTACAAGCGAATTGGCCGCCCCCATTGCATTACGTTTAACACAGGGCACTTCTACTAATCCCGCTACCGGATCACAAACAAGGCCAAGCATATTTTTCAATGTAATGGCGAATGCTTCAGAACATTGCTGTGGCGTACCACCTGCCATCTCCACGATTGCTGCAGCAGCCATGCCAGCCGCTGAACCAACTTCAGCCTGACAGCCACCAGCTGCACCTGAAATGGAAGCATTATTTGCTACAACAAAGCCAAATGCTCCTGAAGTAAATAAATAACGAATCATTTGTTCACGCGTTGGATTCAGCTTATTTTTTACTGCAAATAAAGTACCCGGTACAACGCCGGCTGAACCGGCTGTAGGCGTTGCACAAATTGTGCCCATCGCAGCGTTCACTTCATTCGTCGCAACTGCCTTACTCACCGCATCTAATAATAGATCTCCTGATAGCGATTTTCCTTGAGCAATATAATTTTGAATGAGTACGGCGTCACCACCAGTTAAACCCGTTACAGATTGTACACCTTTTAAGCCTCGTTCAACCGCTTCCTCCATGACCGTTAAGTTTTGGTCCATTTGCTGTATAATCTCTTCACGTGTGCGTCCACTTATTAACATTTCTTGCTCAATCATCAATTCTGAAATCAATTTTTCTTCTCGCTCTGCTCGTTCTACAAGCTCACGTACATTATGAAATAATACTTCCATACGAGACACCCCCTTAGTTATTAATTTTCGATACTTTCGTAATATGTGGTATTAATGAAATTTGTTGAAGTACTTTGTCCTCAATGTTTTGATCAATCTCGATTACCATGAGTGCCGTTAACCCACGTTCAATTCGTGAAACTTCCATATGCCCAATATTCACATTGTGCATTGCTAAGCAATTGGCAACATTGGCGATACAGCCTGCGCGATCATCGTGCACAACAAGAATGGCTGGCATCCCACCTGTTAAACGAAGTTTGAAGCCATTGACCTCACTCACTTCGATTTTTCCGCCACCAATTGAAATGCCGACAATCGACATTTCGCCTTCATCATCTCCGAACACTAGTCTCGCTGTGTTTGGATGTTCCGTATTTGCTGTTTCGGGAATAAACTCATATTCCAATCCAGCTTTTTCTGCATGTTCAAAAGCCGTTTTAATGCGCTCATCAAATGTATCAAAATCTAATAAACCGCCAATAATTGCTACATCTGTCCCATGTCCTCTGTACGTTTCAGCAAATGAGCCGTATAAATGAATTTTCACCCATTTTGGTTGTCTGCCAAATAAATCTCTTGCTACGCGCCCAATTCTTGCTGCACCTGCTGTATGAGAAGAAGATGGACCAATCATAACGGGTCCAATAATATCAAAAACGGATGTAAACTTCATACAAGCACCCCTCTATTCTTTTCGTATAATAATTTTACTTTTAGTTATATCATGCTTGATAGTTACTATAAAAGTAAAGCACTACTTTATCAACTTTCAGAAAATTAAAAACATCTATAATTTATTACGTACTTTCATTATTTCTTTTTTGTCCACCCTATAAATACACAGTTCCCAACACGCTGTTATCCCAGTATTTTCAAAATGTTTGTCCTTTGCAGAAATACAGAAAACTATCTATTTTGTTCATATCCTATTCGTTTCTACGTGCCATATTCCTTTTAGCATAAACAAAAGCAGTACACATGTTGTGCACTGCTTTGCCTACTCTTTTACGCAGTAACCTTATATTATTCTACTGAAATAATATATGGATATAACCCTTGTTTACCGTTAAATAACTCCACTTCTACATCTGGGTAATTTTCTTCAATAAATTGGATTAGTTCAGCGGCATTTTCTTCAGACGTATCTTCGCCATAAATAACCGTTACGATTTCAGCATTTTCATCTACTAAATCTGTAATGACTTTCTCAGCAGCATCTTTTAATGCTGGTGTAGATAGCACTATTTTGCCCTCAGCTAGTGCCATAAAATCATCTTTATGAATTTCAACACCATCAATAGACGTATCTCGCACTGCATACGTTACTTGACCTGTTTTCACATGAGCAAATGCTTCAGTCATCGTTGCTTGGTTTGCTTCAACCGTTGCTTCTGGATTAAACGAAAGAATGGCTGCCATCCCTTGAGGAATCGTTTTTGTTGCTACCACTGCTGCATCCATATCCAAAAGCTCAACAGCCTGTTCTGCTGCCATAACGATATTTTTATTGTTCGGTAAAATAAGTACTTTTTCTGCACCAATTTCCTGTACGGCTTTCACAATATCTTCAGTTGAAGGATTCATCGTTTGACCGCCTTCAATGACATAAGAAGCGCCAATTGAGCGTAGTAATTGTGCTACACCTTCGCCCATCGCAATTGTGACAATGGCATATGGATGTTTTTCAGCTTTTTTCACTGGAGCTGCCGCTTTATGGTCTTCACCAACAATAGCTGAATGTTGCTCACGCATATTATCAACTTTTATTTTAATCAGGCTACCATATTTTTGTCCCATCGCTAAAACGGCACCAGGTTGCTCAGAATGAATATGCACTTTCGCAATTTCTTCATCAGAAATAACGAGTAAAGAATCACCTAATGGATTTAATTCATTGCGGAATTGTTCCTCACTAAATGGCTCTTTATCTTCTTCTAAACGAACCATGATTTCCGTACAATAACCAAATTCAATATCCGCAGTATTCATGAAATCTTGTGCTCTGTGATGTTCTGCATTAATTAAATCGTCTAATGTTGCATCATTTTTCTTTGGTAACGGCTCGCCTTTTAAAGAAGCTAAAAATCCTTCATAGACAAATAACAAACCTTGGCCGCCACTGTCCACGACGCCCACTTCTTTTAATACTGGTAATAAATCCGGTGTACGTTGTAGCGAAGCCTTTGCTTCAGCAGTAAATGCTTCCATCACCGCAATGATATCGGTTTCACTTTCAGCTACTTCAACACCTTTTTTGGCCGCTTCACGCGCAACTGTTAAGATTGTTCCTTCAACTGGCTTCATGACCGCTTTATAAGCTGTGTCAACGCCTGCTTGGAAGGCACCAGCAAAAGCCTTTGCATTAATTGTTGCATCTTTCTCCACAAATTTCCCAAAGCCACGGAATAGTTGTGATAAGATAACGCCCGAATTCCCACGAGCTCCCATTAGTAAACCTTTTGATAAAGCTTGCGCTGTTTTCCCGATATGTTCTGATGCATGTAGTTCTGTTTCCTTGGCACCAGATGTCATCGATAAGTTCATGTTTGTCCCTGTATCTCCATCTGGTACTGGGAATACATTTAAAGAATCTACATAATTTGCATTTTGGAATAGGTGATGTGCACCCATTTGCACCATTTCAGCAAATTTTAATCCGTCTAAAGACCGCATTCGATTTTGTTCCTCCTCTTACTCATTCGCTACACGAACGCCCTGCACAAAGATATTGACAGATTTCACGCTCATACCTAATGTTTTATCTACTGTATATTTCACTTTCGATTGCACTTGATAGGCAACTTCCGAAATTTTAGTCCCGTAACTAACAATAATGTACATATCAATATGTAAATCTTCGTCTTGTTGTCGAATTACAACACCTTTTGCAAAGTTTTCTTTACGTAAAATATCAGTCAGACCATCACGAATTTGATGTTTAGATGCCATGCCAACAATACCGTAGCATTCTATAGCAGCGCCACCAGCAATTTGTGCAAGTACATCTGTTGAAATATCAATATGGCCGAATTCGTTATTTAATTCTATTGACATAGAAATGCCCCCTTGGCTCTTTTTGACTAAATTATATTGTACCACTTAGGGTATACATTAAGCAACCTAAGTTGCCTTGAAAGCGCTTTGTGACAACGTTTTTAGCGTTTCATGCCAATCTTCTTAGTTCACACTATTTGTTGCGGACTAATCTTGCTCGACTTTGTTATAGCTTTGCCTAAAGCTATACTGTCGAAACCTATTTTTACTACGACTATTCCAATATCTTTTCCAAGCATAAAAAAGCTGATGTCATCAAACATCAGCTTCATGTATTAATTGTTTGAGTGCCAGGCACTTCACATAGGTACACAGCCTATTATTGGCTCCTAAATCGGATAAATCCCCTTTGCTTCCAGTGCAGCACTGTCAGCCACCATTCTCACCACGTGTGGCTGCCCACGTCCTATTATGTGAGCAGACTTCTACGGAGATTTTTACTTGGTCATTAGAAAATTGTGTGAGTGCCTGGCACCGTGCTTTTACATTAAGCTTTTAATAAGTGTTTCAATCATTACAGGCATTTCTTTGAAGGCACTGTCCACATGTAAACGTTCTGTTTTTTGGTGGGCGTCTTTGCCGAATGGTCCAACATTTAATACTGGGCCCTGTAAATCGGACATCGCTTCAAATGGAATGCTATACGTATCACCATAAACCGGTGTGTTGCGTTCAAATGCAGTCCAGCCATTGGAGTCGTCTGTGTAATTAACATAGCTTAAATCACAAATGCCATTGAAATAATGAATTTGTTCAATTTCAATATCAAACGTTTTCGCTGTTTTCTTCATTAGTTCGATTGATTGCTTCACAAGTGGGTGTTCTGATGAATTGATAGCTGGATAATATGGCGGTGCATATAACAGCACTGTTGCTGGTGTTAGCTCCTGACAACGAATCATCAATTGATCGACAATACGAATCGACTTTTCACGATCATCCCACGATGTATTTTCTAGCACTTGCTTTTTAATGTTGCTCACTTCTTCAGCGCCAAGTTTATTGATAGCGTGCGCTAACACTGTTTCATAGCGAAGTACTCTAACTTCACCGACACCTTGCACTTTTTCACGCTCGCAAATTTGCTTATATTGCGTGTTACAAGCTGCCATTGCCTCCAATGCAACTTGTTCAAAAATTTCCATGACCTCTGTCGCCGTGCGCTTCAATAAAAATACATTGTAGAGTGCAGCTGCGCGATATGGTGTTTGTGTAGAATATTCCATTTTCAAATCTTTTAATTGTAACGATACTGGCAATGGCGTACTTTCGCCTAAATCCGTTTCACTGAATACGGGATTCCACTCCATATGCTGTGTCATATAAGATGCAATATAATTGGCTGTCATGCCTTTTAACGGTTCACCGACATGCGTCTCTTTGCCATAAAATAAAGCAGCTGGCATAATTTTTCCGATAGTACCGGAATAAATATATTCATTAATATCAGAAGGTCCTTGCGAGAAAGAAGGCTCACTATTTAAAAATAACTTATACGTTAAACCATATTGTTCACGCAGTCTTACTAGCTCGACAACGGCAGCACGCATACCAGCAGAGTTTACTTCTTCATCCGGTACCGCTGTTAGAATAAGATTGATTGGCCATTGTTCACTACTTGCTTTCTCAATCAACTGCATGTGTAATGCAAGGCCCATCTTCATATCCATAGTGCCGCGGCCAAACAAGTAATTACCCGACTCTAAATCAACTCTAGCCGCCTCTGGTAAATCTTTTTTATATTTAGGCTCCATCAGCTTGTGAGTTAACTCTTCTGGTCGACAAGCAAGTGGCTCCAGCTCTCCATATTCCTCCGTATGAACGGTATCGAAGTGACTAATAAGCACAACCGTTTCCGTAGCTGTCGGATGCTTATACAATGCTGTTACCGCATTGCGCCCAAGCCCCGCATCATGCAATTCAATATGACTTGCATTGTCTTGAAAATAAGTAAGCGTTTGCAACTTATCTCTTAACTTATAAGCAAATTCATTTTCACCTGGTGTTAATGTTCGGCTTTCCCAGCTTACAATCTCACATAATAGCGCGCGAAGTTTTTCCGGTGTATTCCAAAAATATTTATCCATATTCAAAATCTCCTTTATCCGATAAAAATGCTTTTCCTAAATCAGGAGCATTTCATTATGAATGCAGTGACTCCTCTTTGTCAGAAGAAACTGGCGTTACTTTACTTAATTTCACCTTATAAAATAGCATACAAGCTACAAAGAACCCTATGCCATATAGTAATCCAATTCGTTGCGTTGGATCGAATGCTAAAAACACAAGAATGATAATACAAAAGATAATACAAAATAGTGGAATTAACGGATATAGTGGCGTTTTAAATTTCAAGTCTGCCACCTTGCCGCCCCCTTTTACATAGCGGTATCGGAACATTAATTGTGACATTGCAATACCCATCCAAGAGATCGTCACCGCAATTCCCGCAATCGACATAAGCAATACAAATACTGCATCTGCTTCCATCACACTAGTTAACAATGACAGTAGTGAAAAGACCATCGTAAATATTAGCGCATTTAATGGCACTTTATTTTTAGTTAAACGCCCAAAATATTTTGGAGCCATTCCTTCTTTTGACATCGACCATAGTAAACGTGTTGATGCATACAGACACGAATTGCCGACAGATAGTATCGCGGTTAAAATAACGAAGTTCATAATGCCCGCTGCATAAGGAACACCCGCAATTTTCATCAATGTGACGAATGGACTTTCAAGAAGACCAAGTTCAGATGATGGGAAAATAGCAGATAATACAATAATAGAAGCAATATAGAACACGATAATTCTAAATAAGATTGTTCGGATTGCCCTTGGAATGTTCTTTTCTGGATTTTCTGTTTCACCAGCTGCAATACCTACTAACTCAGAACCTTGATAAGAGAAAATTACATTCATCATCGTGACAAAAATAACGGCAATCCCTGCAGGGAATAATCCTGACGGCGCTAAATTCGTTAAATGTGGAGTCGGACGATCCGCCAAAGGAATCCAACCAAATATTGCAGCCGCACCAATAATGATAAAGGCAATGACAGCAACTACTTTAATGCTCGCAAACCAAAATTCTGCCTCTGCAAAGCCTTTCGTTGTTAAGGCGTTTAATGTAAACAAAAGCACCATGAAGAAAGCACACCATATCCAAATCGGCACATTCGGGAACCATTGCTGCATTATTATGCCTGCTGCAGTGAACTCCACTCCTGCGGTGGCAGCAGATCCAACAAAGTACATCCACCCTAAAGAAAATCCTGCAGATGGGCTTATAAACCGTGTAGCGTATGTTTGGAAAGAACCAGTTACAGGCATATAGACTGCCAATTCCCCAAGGCAATTCATGACCATATATAAAATAAAACCACCAAACAAATAGCCAATTAATGCGCCACCTGGACCAGCTTGATTGATTGTGTAACCTACATTTAAAAATAACCCTGTCCCAATCACACCACCCAGTGATAGCATCAATAAATGTCGACTCTTCATAGAGCGTTTCAATACATTATTATGCTGTTGTTCCCCTTTGCTCAAAGCGTTTCCCCATTTCCATAAGTTGTCAAATTATTGATTATTCAGATATTTAGAGGACTAAAACACCCAATCAATTTTCTCCCTCATAAATTGATTGGGCATATATCATTTAATTAAAAGCGTAGGGATAAACAGCTTAAGCCACCATCATGTTTTCTAAATTCGGACATTTCAAGTTCAATTGTTTGATAACCTAAGTCATTTAGTTTGCGATTCGTTTCAGGGTAACCTGCTGGAATAATGATATAATCATTTACTTGAATGCAATTCGCTGAATATTCATCTTCTTGTGGAATAACAATTTTTTCGTAAGAATCAAATGCAGGGTGATCGATAAACTCTCCAGCAACGACCATGCGATTTTGTCCAACATAAGCGATACCCGTTTTTAAATGGAAGAACTCTTTTAATGGAATAATCGTAGCTTCATAGCCTTCTTTTTCAACGATTTCTTTAAACTGACGTGCACCTTCTTCATTTGTACGATCTGAAATACCTACATAAAATTTCTTTTCAGCTTGTAAAACATCACCGCCATCAAGTGTGCCTGGCCCTTCGATGTAATATAGCTTGTCATAAAACTTTTTAACGGCCGGCTCGATATCTTCAATTTCACGATTACGTGCTTCTGCCCCTGGATTTGAAATAATAGCAAACTCAGAAGTTAGTACTGCTGTATCTTCGACAAAAGTAGCATCTGGGAAAGCTTCATCTGCCGCAAGTTGTGTCACTTCTACCCCACATTTTTTTAACGCTTCTACATAGTGCTCATGCTGTTGAAATAATTTTTCTAAAATAGGTTTTCCTAGATCGCTTGTTGTTAAACCGTTTACAAAACTGTTCCCTGGATTTTTTACAATGACATTTTTAAACATAGTATATCGTCTCCTTTTTTATCCTCTGATTACTGGACAAGTTAGACATGTTGGTCCACCTGTTCCTTTTACTGTGATTTCTTCACCTTTATATTCATAAACTGTAGCGCCTGCATCCAATAACTGCTGTTTAGTAACAGGGTTACCTTCAGGGATGACACACACTCTCGGCGCTAGCGCCAAGACATTACAGCTTAAAGTGTCATATTCATCTTTCGGTACTTCAACTAACTGAATGCCACGCTCGATAAGTAGTTGGCGTAAAAATACTGGCATTAAACGAGAATGTACTACTGCTAAATCCTTGTCCACCATACTAATAAAGGACATTAAGTGTAAGCATTCCGCTTCACCTAAGTCATGCGGGAGTTGTACAACGATAAATTCATCAACGACATCCGCAGTCATTTCTTTGATTTGACGAATTGCTTCATCATTTGTGCGATATCCTCGACCAACAGCAAGTGTACGGTCATCAAGCCAAACAATATCCCCACCATCTGAAACAGCATCGCCTGATAATTCCCCAATGATGGCAATGTCTTTACTCTGTAAAAATTGTTTGTAAACATTTGCTTCAGGTTGTCTTAATTTCTTGCCAGATTTCAATATAATGGCACCATGTGGCGTGAATTTAACAGGATCATGCGCGTAAAGCGAATCTAACCCTACTTCATTAGACGCTGGCAAATAATCAATTTTTTCAACATACTTCTCAAGAATGGCGATAAATTCAGCATACTCTGTAAGCGCTTCATTATAATTCGGCTCTGATAAATAGTTAAAAGTTTTCCATTCATCTGTAAGATGCTCTTGGCTTATAAAAGCTTCTTTTGGATGTTTGACAATTACGTGTTTTAAAGGTGCATACATGGATGAACAATAATGCATACCTTTCACCCCTTTTCCGTGTAGTGGAAAACGTTTCCGTTAAGAGGAAAGTTTATATAAAAAATATATGTGTTTTATGTTATACTGTCAATATATTTAGAAAAATTTTATTATTCCCTTTTTAAAAGTCTTTCTTTTTACATGCATCGATGAAGGAACTAGACGTACACGAAGAATAAAAATAAAATAAGATAGGAGGAGGTGGGATAAGTATGCAATTATTAGAACGTGCAATGACAATTGCGAAAGTGTTAGCTTCAGAAGCTACGGAAGGCAGTTTGTCTATTTCAGAGCTATCCACCAAATGCGATTTACCCTTAAGTACATTACATAGAATTTTAAAAGCGATGATTGCGCAAGGGATGATTGAACAAGACGAGCAAACGAAACACTATCGTCTCGGCACTATATGGATGGAATTAGGACTCCAAGTGTATGATACGATGGACTACATTAGCAAAATTAGACCAGAATTAGAGCGCCTTGCAAGAGAAGTTGAGGAAAGTGTTTATTTAAGCAAGCCTGCAGGTTTAGATACAATTATTATCGAAAGAATTGATAGTGCAGCCAATCCTATTCGCATTTACGATCAACTAGGTATTCGCATTCCAATGCATATTGGTGCAGCCAATAAAGCATTGTTAGCCTCAATACCGACTGAACAAGCTAAGGAAATTATAAATCAACTCGTTCCAGTTGAAGAAATGGCTGATTTGCAAGCGCAGTTAGAACAAATACGCTTACAAGGGTATGCGATTAGTCACGGCGAGCGAACAGCGGGCACTTCCTCCGTAGCTGTAGCGGTTTTTAATGGCTTTGGCGATATTATCGGTGCCGTTAGTATAGGCTTTGTCAGCTTTAACGTCAGCGACGAACATATCAATTTCCTTATACAACAGCTAGTAGAAACAGGCAAACGCGTTTCTACAAAACTTGGCTATCGCGGCAGATAGTTTATACTAAAAATACACTGCTCAATGAATCTAGTGCCATTGTACAGTGTTTTTTTCATAGCAGTTTTTTGTCTGTAAAGGTTTTTTTCTTGAAAGGTTATGTGAAAACTGTTGCACTGAATGACTTCGTATGTTAAATTATTATGGTATGTGAAATACCGAACTGAAATAATAATCTTTCAGCATCAACTGTAAGGAGGGAATACAACATGCCAAAACAATGTGTAATCACTGGACGTAAAGCTCGTACTGGTAACAACCGTTCCCACGCTATGAACGCTAGTAAACGTACTTGGGGCGCTAACCTTCAAAAAGTTCGTATCCTAGTTAACGGTACACCAAAACGTGTATGGGTTTCTACTCGTGCTTTAAAATCAGGTAAAATCGAGCGCGTTTAATAGCCGCTTCTAAAAAATCGATTTCGCATATAGCGTAAATCGATTTTTTTCTTTCATTATTTTGTAAGAGGCAAATTACCAACCGCCTTTATATAGCTTTTAAACAGAAAAAATCCGACTGGCTTCAGTCGGATTTTTTCGCTTCTTTCTTATCTTTTTTAAATAGGTTGATACACGTACGCGTAATACTACTCACAACTTTCGGCAATTGGAACGTATATACTTTCAGGACTCTCTCCCCCTTACGCTAATCTATGCTTCTTATCATTAAACATATGCCTTGCGTAAAGGATATAGACCCTAAAGTGCCTATTATTTCATTACTTGTAAAACGAGTTGAACCTAATGATATTTCTTCGTTCGTCGTTTCATATTTAACATGTCTCAATGTAACCCCTTGAATTGGTTGCTCATGCGCAAAAAAAGACAAATAGCGATAGCGCTCATCCGCATGAATTGTGTGCGTGCCTGGCACCAAAAACTGCAACATATTTGCATGATTAATAATTTTCAAGACAACTTGAGGATGCTCAGTCTGTAAACGATATATCGAACGAACAGCGGCTTCATAATGATCTAAACGACCACCTGTCACACCTGTTAACACAATATCGCTAGGCGAATAGCTTAATGCCTTTAACAGCGCTAAATCGGTATCCGTTTCATTCTTTTCTTCTTGGAAACGCTGTGAATCATTTGCATGTTCCATCACATATTTATATTCTGCTTGTGATAACGAGTCAAAATCGCCAACAATGGCATGTGGTGTAATGCCTTGCTCAATTAAATATAGTGCTCCTCGGTCCGCACCGATAAATAGAACGTCATCTCGCTTTTTATACGGCTCAAAGGAACAAAGCTCCTCTTTTGGACCACCTGCACATACGACAACAGTGGTCATCCTTTAATCGCAGCCTCACCAGCAGCTAAAATCTCTTGCAGTGCCGCTGTGCGGTCTTCTTTGCTGTAAATCGCTGAGCCCGCTACAAAAATTGTTGCACCAGCTTTTGCGCACGGAACAATCGTTTCCGCATTAATGCCACCATCAATTTCAATCGCTACGTCTAAGTTACGCTCTTTAATAATTGTTGATAACGCTTCAATTTTTGGTACAACCGAATGAATGAACTTTTGACCACCAAATCCAGGATTCACTGTCATAAATAACACCATATCAATATCTTCTAAAATGTGTTGAATCGATTCAATTGGTGTATGTGGATTTAAAACAACCCCTGGCTTCACACCATATGAACGAATCAATTGAATCGTGCGGTGTAAATGGCGACAAGCTTCAACATGGACCGTAATATAGTCCGCCCCTGCTTTTGCAAATTGTTCGATATATTGATCTGGATTTTCAATCATTAAATGAACATCTAACGGTAAATCCGTTAAAGGACGAATGGCATCTAAAACAATCGAGCCAAATGAAATATTCGGTACAAAATGACCGTCCATCACATCGATATGAATAAGCTTTGCACCTGCTCGTTCTACGTCTTTTACTTCTTCTCCTAGTTTTGCAAAGTTTGCTGCTAAAATTGATGGTGCTATTTGTATCATAATTAATACCTCGGCTTTCGATCCATAATTTCTTGCATAAATTGTTCGTAATGCTTGTAACGGTACTCACGAATTTCTCCAGCTTCGACCGCTGCCTTTACTGCACATTTAGGTTCCTTTAAATGCAAGCATGCTCTAAATTTACAGTCCTCAGCAATTCGTGAAATCTCTGGGAAACATGCACCTAGCTCTTCCTTTTCAATTTCATCAAAATCGAAAGAGCTAAATCCTGGCGTATCCGCTAATAAGCCATCACAAACTTCTATTAGCTCTACATGACGAGTCGTATGTTTGCCTCGTCCTAGACTCTGCGAAATAATGCCTGTTTTTAAATTTAAATCAGGGATTAATGTATTAAGTAACGTTGATTTTCCAACACCGGATTGTCCTGCAAGTACTGATGTTTTATCCTTTAATATTGGTTGGAGACGTTCAACTAATTCTTCCTCACCCTTATAAGTTTGAAGCACTGTATAGCCCATGTTTTCATAATCTTCTATATAGCTCTGTAATTCATCACGCTCATTGTCATCCACTAAATCCATCTTTGTAAGACAGATGATTGGATGTACGTGGAATGATTCTAACACGACTAAGAAACGATCCAATAAAATCGTATTGAAGTTTGGCTCTTTTACTGAAAACACTAAAATACCCTGATCGATATTGGCAATCGGTGGACGCACTAATTCATTTTGACGATCAAATATTTTTTGAATCGTACCATCTGAGCCCTCTGTTTCAAGTGTATATTCAACAAAATCGCCGACAAGTGGAGATTCTCCGCGATTGCGGAATACCCCACGTCCTCGACATTGTATGAGCTCTTCGCCATTATAAACATAATAATAGCCACTTAATGCTTTACGAATTTGGCCTTGCGCCATCCAATTCCCCCTTATTTAACGTCATCATAGCTGAAGCTTTTAGACTCAATAATTTCCGAATCACGGATAATTTTGTAAGCCGCTTCTTCACCTTCTACTATGACAAGTTGTATTTTGTATTGTTGGTCACTCGTAATCGTAAATTCATCAAAAGTTTTCACCATTGTATGATCTTTATCTTGAATTTCAATGCGTATTACTTGTTCAGCGCCTTCTTCTTTCGGTTCATATGGAATTAAAACATTTTTAATAAATGTTTTCACAGGTTTTTCAGCAGGTCCTTTACTTAAAACAACTGCTATTGTATCGCCTTCCATTAAGCTAGTACCTGGTTTTGGCGTTTGCGAAATAACACTACCTGCTGGAACGGTCTCATTAAACTCTTCGCGAACAGTGCGCCATTTCAGCCCTACTCTTTTTACATAGTCATCCATTTGCGCTTTCGTGTAATTCGTAACACTATCGACCGTAATCATTTTTACGCCTTGGCTTATTGTAAACGTAATCGTTGCATCTTTTGCAATAACTTCTGTTCCTTGTGCTGGATCTTGCTCAATAATTTGACCTTCAGGTTGATTAGAATGTACATAATTTTTTTGAATTAACAATTTATCTTTTAACAAAGCTTCAACTTGATTAATTTGTTGCCCCGTGTAGTCTTCGATTTTAATCTTTTCTAGACCAAGACTGACAATTAACTCTATTTCAGTCCCTTTAACACGCTTGGCATCTTTTGCTGGGTCTGTCTCAATTACTTTACCCTCTTCAACATCCTCAGAATTGCGCTCCTCCTGTTGTTCTCCAACAACAAAGCCCGCTTCTTGCAATTTTGTCGTAGCCTCTTCAACGGTTAAATTCGTGACATCCGGCACCGCGATTTTTTTCGGGCTAAATGCATCGGTTGCAAATAAAATAAATAAGAATATGGCCATCACAACGACAATGAGCGCTACCACTATTGGCCATTTTTTCTTTTGCTTTTTACCCGGAACCGGCTTTTCAACAGGTTTTTTAGCCTTCGGTTCAACTTTCGATTGTTGGATTGGTTCCATTGCCCTTGTTTTCGTTAAATCCTCTTCTTTGCGTAGCTGCTGTTCCTTAATAATTGGAATAGCTCTCGTCGCATCATTATCAATAGGAATCGTAAACTTCGGTTCATTAATACGTGTGGATGATAATACCGTCTCTAAGTCCTCTTGCATTTCTTCCACCGTAGCATAACGATGAGATGCATCTTTAGCAGTTGCCTTTAGCACTACATTTTCTAAACTTTGCGGAATTGTTCCATCAAATGCTCGAACAGATGGTGTTTCCGATTGTAAATGTTTTAGTGCGATGGAAACCGCTGATTCACCCGAAAATGGTAATTCTCCTGTTAGTAATTCATATAACACAATGCCTAGCGCATAAATATCTGATTTATTTGTTGCTGTTCCACCACGCGCTTGTTCTGGTGATAAATAATGAACAGTTCCAAGCACAGAGTTTGTTTGGGTAAACGATGTAGCACTAAGCGTCATCGCAATGCCAAAATCCGTTATTTTCACATTGCCATCCGCATCCATTAAAATATTTTGCGGTTTAATGTCACGGTGAATAATATGATTGTCATGAGCATTGGCAATTGCTGACGTTAATTGCTTCATAATATGCACACTTCTCGCCGGCGAAATTGGTGCATATTCTTGTATGTACTGCTTTAACGTCTTTCCTTGAACATATTCCATTACAATATAATGCAGATCTCCATCATCACCTACATCATAAATACTCACAATATTTGGATGTGTAAGGCTTGTAACTGAAAGTGCCTCACGTTGAAATCGTCGATGTAATTCCTCCTCATTGGTGAAATCATAACGTAGTATTTTTATTGCTACATCCCTATTTAATATCATATCATGCGCCAAGTATACATTGGACATGCCTCCGCCACCAATGAGTTCTATAATTTTATAGCGGTCACTAATTCGTTTTCCTACAAGCATACTTACACCTCCTCATCTTGCCTTGTGAGTAACACGAGGGAGATATTGTCTTCCCCCCCGCTTGCATTTGCTAATTCCACAAGTTTTCGTCCTTTTTCTTCAATTAAATCTGGATAGGTAATGATAGATGCCATTTCGTACACTGATAGTTTATTACTTAAACCGTCAGAACAAATGAGTAAATACGATTCTGGCGCTAGCTCTACTTCATAAAAGTCTGGTTCAATTGTTTCCTCTGTTCCAACCGCTTTTAAAATGAAATTTTTCTTCGGATGCGTTAATGCTTCCTCTTCACTAATTTCACCATTTTCAAGCAAAACATTAACGTATGAGTGATCTCTTGTTATTTGTTGTGCGCCATCATCCAAGAAATAATACACGCGACTATCACCAACATGTGCTATGAAGCAATGATTCCCTTCAATTAACACGGCAATAAACGTCGTCCCCATTCCTTTACAGTCTTCGTGTGATAAAGAATAGTCAAAAATATTTGTGTTCAAATGCTTCACTGCTTGACGTAACCATTCTTTTTTTGATGTCATAGTTGCAAAATGATGTGCCTCAGCTTGTAAAAAAACAGTTTCCATTTGTTTCATTGCCATATCACTCGCTACATCGCCAGCATTATGCCCACCCATGCCATCTGCGACAAGTGCTAGTGCAAGTCCATCTGGTCGTTTAAAAAATGCAGCACGATCTTCATTAATTGCTCGTTTTAAACCAATATCACTTTCGACTGTGTATTTCACCACTGGTCACCTCGTTTCCTCAGATCTCTCTTTCGCACGTAATTGTCCGCATGCCGCATCAATATCAGAACCTTGCTCTCTGCGGATTGTTACGTTAATACCATTTTTCTTTAATGTTTTTTCAAAAGCAAAAATTTTACTACGAGATGTACGAATATAATCACGTTCAGGTACGTAGTTTACAGGAATTAAGTTGACATGGCATTTAATTCCTTTAATTAAAGCAGATAGTTCTTCTGCCACTTCAACTGAATCATTTTCACCCGACATTAAACCATACTCAAAACTAACACGTCGACCAGTTTTTTTCGTGTAGTAACGCACAGCTTCCATTAATTCATCCAATTTATACGCACGTGCAATTGGCATTAATTTTTGACGCGCCTCTTGGTTCGGTGCATGTAGTGATACAGCAAAGTTAATTTGCAGTTGCTCATCAGCAAATTCGTAAATTTTAGGAACAATACCAGATGTCGAAACTGTAATATGACGTGCCCCAATGTTTAAACCTTTTTCATGATTGATGACTTTTAAGAAGCTCATCATCGCATCATAGTTATCGAAAGGTTCGCCGATGCCCATAATAACGATATGTGACACACGGTCATTTACTTCATCTAAAGCTTGTTGTACTTTGACAACTTGCTCTACAATTTCACCAGCTAATAAATGGCGCTTTAAACCACCTAAAGTTGATGCACAGAATGTACAACCAATACGACAGCCAACTTGCGTTGTAACACATACCGAGTTGCCATATTCATGACGCATTAAAACCGTTTCAATTGAGTAACCATCTTGTAGCTGGAATAAAAATTTAATCGTACCATCTTTTGATTCCTGCTTAATAAGCGTAGACAATGTTGTTAAAGCAAAGCTTGCTTCCAGCTTGTCACGTAATGATTTTGATAGGTTAGACATTTCTTCAAATGTTTTCACACGTTTATTGTATAACCAATCGAAAATTTGTGCAGCACGGAATGGCTTTTCACCGTTTTCTTTTAGCCATTCTTCTAACTGATGTGGTTGTAGTGAATAGATTGATTCTTTTAAATTTGGTTTTTCTTTTTTCACTCGTCGAACGGGCTTCTCTTCCGCTTCCTCGACTAAGTCATTAATACGTTCATTAAATTGCTCTTGATCCACCATTAGTTGGATTCTCCTTTTTTACGAAAGGCTGCGACGAAGAAACCATCACTGCCGAAGTCTTGTGGGAAGACTTGAAGCATGCCATTTGCCTGCTTTTCCGCTAATTTTGTTGGTAAAGATTCTAGTTGTATCGCTTCCATTTCTGGATGCTCTGTTAAAAAGGCCTCAACAGTGCCTTCGTTTTCTTGTTTATCGACTGTACATGTACTGTACACTAGTTTGCCCTCTTTTTTCAGTACTATCGTAGCTGCATCAAGGAGTGCCAACTGGATTTTTTGAAGATTTGCTAAATCCTCTTCACGCTTCGTATATTTAATATCGGGTTTACGACGCATTACACCCAAACCACTACATGGAGCATCGACTAACACTGCGTCAAACGATTCCGCTTGTAAAAAATCAGGCGCTTTACGTCCATCGATTGGCGCTGTTTCTACTATCTCAAGTCCTAGACGTTCTGTATTATGGTCGATTAAATCTAATTTATGTGGATGTAAATCCGTTGCCAAAATGGAACCTTTATTGCCCATTTTTTCTGCTAAATGTGTTGTTTTACCACCTGGTGCTGCACACATATCTAAGACGCGCATCCCTGGAGAAGGATTCAACACATTGGCAGGAATCATCGAACTTTCATCCTGTATTGTAATAAGCCCATCTTGAAACGCTTTTGTTCGAGCAGGCTGACCGTTTGTGACATGTAAACATTCAGGCATTAAATCGCTTTGCTGTGCCGTTAAACCTTCTGCTTGTAAGCTAGCAATCGCCTGTTCTGGCGTTGCCACTGTCGTATTAACACGCACTGTCTGTACTGGCGGCACATTACTTTCATGCAACATGGCTGTAGCTACTTCTAAGCCGTAATTTTCGACAAAGCGTTCTACTAACCAATGTGGATGACTTGTTTCAATAGCAAGTCGTTCGATAGGATTTGCTAGTTCTTCAATCGAGCGTACGCCCTGACGTAAAATAGAACGCAAAATCCCGTTGACCGTAGAAGCGATCCCTTGATGTCCACGACGTTTTGCAATTTCTACCGCTTCGTTTACAGCTGCATGCGGCGGTATGCGTGTTAAATAGTGCATCTGGTATAGAGATAAACGCAATAACCAACGCACCCAATGATCTAGTTTACCACGAACAAATGGCTCTAAATAGTAGTCGAGGGTCATTTTATATTGTAACGTACCATACGTAATTTCTGTTAACAGGGCACGATCTTTCGCTTCAATTTTATGGCGTTTAATCGTTTCGTGTAACAGTAAATTACTATACGCTTGATTTTTATCTACTGCTAATAGGATAGACAGTGCGGCATCTCGTACATTGCCATCCCAAATTACTACGCTTTTTTTACTCATTTAAACTGGTCCCCGATCTGTAATTTTGAACCTGTACCTCGCAAATAATCCTCTGCCGTCATTCGTTTTTTACCAGCCGGCTGAATGTCATATAGTGCAAGTGCTGTACCATTGCCAGCCGCCACTTCAAAATGATCCTTTGCAATGGCTACGACTGTTCCAGGTATCGCATTATGTTGTGTTTGCCCAATTTGTGCCCACCAAATTTTGAAGTTTCCTTCTTCAAATGTTGTGTAGGCTACTGGCCAAGGGTGAAGCCCTCGCACTTGATTGTATAAAGTCGTGGCATCCTTTGTCCAATCAATGCGTTCTTGTTCACGCGAAATATTGCTTGCAAATGTTACTTGCGTTTCATCTTGTACTGTACGGCTATTTGTTCCATTTATAATAGAAGGAAGTGTTTCTTTTAATAGGTCACAACCGACAACACTTAATTTATCAAAGAGGCCACCTGTATGGTCATCTTCTTCAATAGCAATCGCCTTTTGAGAAATGATATCGCCTGCATCTAATTTCTCCGCCATGTACATGATCGTAACACCTGTCTCTTTTTCACCATCCATAATCGCTTGGTGAATTGGCGCTCCTCCACGGTATTTAGGTAAAAGAGATGCGTGCACATTAATACAGCCGAGCGGTGGTGCATCAAGCAATTCTTTCGGTAAAATTTGCCCAAAAGCTGCTGTAATAACGATATCAGGCTGTAATGCAAGTATTTGCTGTAATTCTTCAGAGCCACGTAGCTTTTCAGGTTGAATAACTGGTAAGCCTAATTCCATTGCCGCCGCTTTAACAGGTGGCGGTGTTAATACGCGCTTGCGTCCAACAGGTCGGTCTGGTTGCGTCACAACTGCTTTAATATCATAGCCCTCATTGTGTAGCATACGCAAAATTGGCGCTGAGAAATCAGGTGTTCCCATAAAAATAATTGACGTCATGTTATTCCTCCTCTTGTGCGTACAATTCTTCAAGCTCTTCTTCAGTCAAAATACGTTTGATTTTCGAATCAAATAAAATACCATCTAAATGATCAATTTCATGTAAAATTGCTCGCGCTTCAAAACCTCCTGCTTCAAGCTCATACACTCGCCCTTCACGGTCACACGCTTCAATTTTTACATAGTCAGGGCGTTCAACTTCTCCGTACAATCCTGGGAAGCTTAAACATCCTTCGATATCCACTTCTGCACCATCTGTTTTAATAACAGTAGGGTTAATCATTTCTAAAATATCTCGTTCCTCGCCTAGCTCAACAATCGCCACGCGTAAGCCAACATTTATTTGAGGTGCGGCAATACCTACGCCATCATATTCCACCATTGTGTCATATAAATCATCAAGTAATGCAATAATCTCTTCATTAATTTCCGTTACTTCTGCACATGGTGTTGATAATATTTTTGCTGGATGTTCGATTACTTTTTTGATCGCCATTGTTCGTTCCTCATTTCTATTATATCAGGCGTTCTTGCCTTTATTTTAATGGTCGGTAATTCGCCATTTCAATCAATTAGGTGGTTCAAACTTGCTTGAAAAACACCTAAACTTTTAGCCTCTTTATATCGTAGACGGGTCTAAATCGACCGTCATTAATATGCCTTGTTTGATCCATTCTGCGCGATACATTGCAAGTAACCTTTGCAAGACAGGTATCAGATTTGGTTCAATTTTATATTTTATCAAACATTGATAGCGATATCTATTTTGGAGACGGCTAATACTTGCTACCGTTGGGCCGATAATCGATACTTGCTGTGATAAATTTCCTCGTAACCAATCTGCAGCACGCCCTGCATATTCCGCCGCCATCATAACATCCTCATGAGATACTTGGATAAGCGCAACGAAATAATAGGGTGGATAGCCTGAACGACGACGTAAAAACATTTCTCGTTCATAAAACGGCTCGTAATCTTGTACTTTAGCTAATTCAATTGCATAATGTTCGGGTGTATATGTTTGGATAACGACCTCACCCGGCTTTTCATGGCGCCCTGCTCTACCACTGACTTGTGTCAGCAATTGGAAAGTACGCTCCGCCGCACGGTAATCCGGTAAATGCAATGAAGTGTCGGCACTCAGCACACCTACAAGTGTAATATTAGGAAAATCAAGTCCCTTTGCAATCATTTGCGTACCGAGTAAAATATCGGCTTGTCCCTCACCAAATGCTTGCAAAATCTCTTCATGTGCCCCTTTATGCTTTGTTGTGTCGACATCCATTCTTAGCACTCTCGCTTCTGGAAAAAGCTTAAATATTTCTTCCTCTACTTTTTGCGTACCTGTACCAAAATATCGAATATGTTCACTTTGACATTGCGGGCAAATTTGCGGCACATGCTCTTCATAACCACAGTAATGGCACTTCAACTTTTCTGTTGTGCGATGATAGGTAAGAGAAATATCACAGTTCGGACATTGTACGACTGTTCCACAATCACGACATAACACAAATGATGAATACCCTCTACGATTTAAAAATAACACCATCTGTTCTTGTCGTTCGAGGCGACTTCGTATGCCTTCTATAAGTAGTTCAGAAAACATGGAGCGATTGCCTTTTTGAAGCTCTTCTCGCATATCGGCAACATAGACAGTTGGCATTGCCTGATGCATTGCCCGTTGTTTTAATGTTAGTAATGTATAAACACCTTTTTTTGCACGAGCATATGACTCTAGCGCAGGTGTCGCACTACCTAAAATGACAGGACATTGATAATATTGGCTGCGCCAAATGGCCACATCTCTCGCATGATAGCGTGGAGAATCTTCCTGCTTATACGTCGATTCATGCTCCTCATCTAAAATGATGAGCCCTAAATTTGTAAAAGGTGCAAAAATGGCCGAACGAGCACCAACGACAACCCTTACTTTACCTTGCTGAATTTTGCGCCATTCATCATACTTCTCACCAACTGATAATCCACTATGCATGACCGCCACCATTTCACCAAAGCGACTACGGAAACGCTCCGTCATTTGCGGCGTTAAAGAAATTTCAGGCACGAGCATAATCGCTTCCTTGCCATTATTTAAAACCTTTTGAATCGCTTGCAAGTAAACTTCCGTTTTACCACTGCCTGTTACCCCTTGCAATAGAAAAGTGGAAGCAGATTGTGTTTCAATAGAATGCGAAATGGCCTCTAAGGCAACCGCTTGCTCTGCTGTTAATTGTAAAGATTGTGTACGGGCAACATCTTTTGTAAAAGGGTCACGATATACTTCTTCTTGTATAAAACAGGCAGCTCCTTTATCAATCACTGCTTGTAAAACAGCAGCAGACGCAGCTGTTTCCTCAAAAATTTGCTGCGGAGAAAAAATTTCACCTAAATGGGAAGCCATCCATTCAATTAAAGCACGTTGCTTTGCAGCTCTTGACGCCTCTTGCAACGCAATGTTGAGCGCTTGTGCGTCTTCGGCAATTTTAACCATCCGTACTTCTTTCACATTACCTTGTTGCTTCACAACATTTTCTACTTTGACGACTTTCTCTGCAATCAGTTGTTTTAGTAACGGCAATAACCCGGCACGCTCAAATTCTTTAAAGTTTACCTGTTGACGTTTGCCAAAAATCTGCTGTACTTCTAAAGGTAATGTAGCAAGGTCATCTTGTACTTTCACCATTTTTTCATACTTTGCCCGCAGTGCGGATGGAAGCATTACTTGTAACGCATCAATCTCATAGCAAATGGTTTCATTTTTAAGCCACTTTGCCAGCCTCAACATTTCTTCCGTAAAAACAGGCTCAATATCTAAAATTTGCGCAATCGGCTTAATTTTGTTTGCAGGAACATCGGTGTCATTTTTTAATCCGACAACAAATCCTAGTACGTTGCGCGGCCCAAATGGCACTTTTACACGACAACCTTTTTCAATCACTGCATGCCACTCTGCGGGAACAGCATAATCAAATGAACGATCAACATGGTATGTTGCAACATCCACGATAATCTCAGCATATAAACTCATTGTGCCTCACCTTGTAAAATATACTGCCATAAAGCTTGTGCAAACTGTTGTGCATCTGAGACATCTACTAATTGCTCTTTTATTTTTGCTGTATGACTAAAATCAATCCATTCATCTGATACGACTTGCAATATTGGTTGACCAATAACGGTTTGTCCAAAAGTCACCGCAGTCATTCCTTCGATGGATAGCATTGGTGCATTGTCAATTGTTGGGATAGTTGCCGCGTGAAGCAATAATGCCTGTGGATATTGTTTTGTTAAACGCCCCACTTCCTCGATAAGGTCGTTGGCATCGGAAGCATCCCCATCCAAAAGAATGACATGAGCGCCTAGTGCTTGTGCTTCTTTTGCTAATGCTTGGCCAATTCGACCATTTGCCTTTGAACTGATAATATGTTGATGATCTAAAGGGACAGACCAAGCACCGGCTGTAACAAGCACTGTTTTACCAACTAGTGGCTTCGCTTGTGCTGAAAAATAATCGACTACTATAGCTGTAATTTTTTCAGGTTCCTCTAAACGACCTTTCCCAACATAACCACATGCTAAAAAGCCTTCTGACGGTTCAATAAATTGATAGCCATCTGCCGCTAGTTGTGCCAAATTGCGCTTAACTGCCGGATGCTCATACATATGAACATTCATTGCAGGCGCAAGCCAAACTGGCGCAGTTGTAGCAAGTAATGTCGTCGTCACCATATCATCCGCAATACCATTGGCGAGTTTGCCAATCACATTGGCGGTTGCCGGTGCAACTAATATTAAATCTGCCCAATCTGCTAAATCGATATGGGCAATGACATTTGAATCTTTCTCATCGAATGTATCGTAATAGACATCATTTTTGGACATGACTTGAAAGCTTAACGGATTGACAAACTGGCGCGCTGACGCTGTCATGATGACCTTCACCTGGAAACCGGCCTGTGAGAGCTTACTTACTAGCGCTACAGCTTTATACACCGCAATACCACCTGAAACACAAAGTAAAATATTTTTATTCATCTACAATGTCGTCCTTTCAAACGATAAGCTCCCAAAGGATTATTCCTCGGGAGCTCTCGGCATTTTTGTATAATCAAAAAATCACTGCAGATTTTAACATTAACTTGGCAAAAGCTTTGTACCATCAATGTTAGATTAGATTTCGTCTTCGTACACAGCTGACTCATCTTGTGATACTTTCGTCAGCACACCTGCCGCTACCTCTTCAAGTGCTTTTCCTACGTATTTATAGGAAACGTATTTGTGTAGGCGTTCAGTACCTTCTACTTCTTGCATTTGGCGCGCACGTTTTGACGCTAAACTTACTAAAGAATATTTTGAATCGATTTCTTTTTTTAAGGCATCTACTGATGGGTATAACATTGGTTTATTCTCCTCTCAACATTGACAAATATCTTTTTTCAACACGTTCTCTGCGACAATGCTCGGCTTTAATAATCGCATTGATACGATCACAAGCATTTGTCACTTCATCATTTTCTACCACATAATCGTACAAGCTCATCATTTCAAGCTCTTCACTTGCAGTCGCGATGCGCTTCGCAATAACATCCGCTGTTTCTGTCCCACGACCAACTAAACGATCTTTTAATTCCGTTAAACTTGGAGGGGCTAAGAAAATAAATAAGGCATCCGGTGCTTTTTTACGAATTTGCGCTGCACCTTGTACTTCTATCTCTAAAAATACATCACGACCAGCATCAAGTGTTTCATTTACATAGGTTAACGGTGTGCCGTAGTAATTCCCTACAAATTCAGCGTGTTCTAATAAGCCACCTTCTTCAATTAACGTCTCAAACTCTTCACGTGTCTTGAAAAAATAGTCTACACCATCTACTTCACCTTCGCGAGGATTTCGTGTTGTCATTGAGATGGAATACTCATAATTCGTATTCGGTTGAGAAAATAATTCTTTTCGCACTGTCCCTTTTCCTACACCAGACGGACCCGACAGAACAATTAATAATCCACGTTCTTTTATCATTTATCCTCTATATCTCCCTTAATTTATAACAGATGCAAGCAGATTATTCGATATTTTGAACTTGCTCACGCATCTTTTCTAAAATTGTTTTTGCCTGTACTACAGCAACGGCTGCTTCTGTCGATTGATTTTTTGAACCGATCGTATTAATTTCGCGATGGATTTCCTGCATTAAAAAGTCCAATTTACGTCCGATTGAAACCGTCTCTAGTAACGTTTCTTCCAGTTGGTTAAAATGACTATCTAATCGATCTAACTCTTCTGTGATATCCACTCGTTCTGCAAAAATCGCTACTTCTGCGAGTAAACGATCTTCTAACAGCGCTCCACCTGCAATTTCGGCAATTCGTTCTAATAAACGCGCACGATATTTTTCAACAGCAAGTGAGGAATTTGAGCGAATTTGATTCACTTGTTCCATTAACTGTTCCTTATATTGTACAACAACGTCTTGCAATTCTTGCCCTTCACGCTCACGCATTTGGATCAACTGCCCAGTAGCTTCTGTTACCGCATGTTCTACAGCCCCAAGTAAATCCTCAGGTGTTAGCTGCGGCTTCTCTTGTACTAATGCTTGTTCTAGAGCTAGCAGCTCCTGCATCGTCCATTTTTCTTCTAGTGGTACTTTACTTGCTAATTGCTCTTTTGCCTTACGATACGCTTCAATTAATGACCAATTAATTTCAATAGATTGCTCGACATTTTCTAAATCTTTTACATAGACCATCACATCAATTTTGCCACGAGACAAAGCTTGCGAAATCAATTTCTTTGCAAAAATTTCCGCTTCAAGCCATTCTTTCGGAAACTTTGCATGTATTTCTAAAAATCGATGGTTGACCGAGCGAATTTCTACGGTTAACTGAAAGTCTCTTGTTGTTGTGACACCTCTGCCAAAACCAGTCATACTACGCACCAAGGTTCGTCACACCTTTCTTTGCATACTGGGATTATTATAACATAAGCTTTGTCATTTATGACGTCTCTCCATAAAAAATTCGATAGTGCAAAAATTAATTCTACCACATCTGAAGCTATATTTTAATATTCACCTAAAAAATGCTATGATAAACATACAAAAAATGCATTCATGCATAACTTGGCTACTTTGGACCCTTATTATAAGGAAGAATCTCACTATTTTTATCCGTTCAAGCAGACCAATCAAACGCATTGATGCGATACTTACGAATACACAATGATGCAATAAATCATTGGAAAGAGGAATTGAAATGGCATTTGATGGCTTATTTACTTATTCAATGACAACAGACCTGCAACAATTAGTGACAGGTCGTATTACAAAAATACATCAACCTAACGCGCAAGAAGTTGTCTTACAAGTGCGTGCAAATGGTGGCAATCATAAATTATTATTTTCTATCCACCCTTCCTATGCGCGAGTACATCTTACAGAGCAAACAATTGAAAACCCCGCAGAACCACCGATGTTTTGCATGCTCTTACGTAAGCATTTAGAGGGCGGTTTTATCGCTTCTATCAAACAGCATGATTTAGATCGCATTATTATAGTAGAAATCCATAGTAAAAATGAAATTGGTGATCCAATTGTGCGCGAATTACACGCTGAAATTATGGGTCGCCATAGTAACTTACTGTTAATTGATAAGGAACAACAAAAAATTATCGACAGTTTAAAACATTTATCACCGTCGATGAATAGTTTCCGCACAATATTACCTGGACAGCCCTATATCGCACCACCTGCACAAAATAAATGGCAACCGTTAACGGTCACTGATGAACAGCTAACGGCCTTTTTCTCTGAGCCGAAAACTGCAAAAGACATTGTTGGGCAGTTTGTTGGCTTTTCTCCCTTACATGCTGAGGAATTATTATTCCGCTTATCAGCCGCAACAAATAAAGTAGCATGCTTTAAAGATTTTATGGCAGCCTTTCGTGATGGCGGGACAGAACCGATGTATGTGTACGCCAATAACAAAACTTATTTCTCCCCTATTGCATTAACCCATTTACAAGGAGAAAAAACAGTTTACCCAAATGTCCATGAGCTATTAGACCGCGTATTTTTTGCGCGTGCTGAGCGAGATCGCGTGAAGCAACAGGCAGGAGATTTAGAACGCTGGCTTCAAAATGAAATCGATAAGCTATCACTTAAAATGAAGAAGCTGACGAAAGACTATGAACGCGCATCTAAATTAGATCAGTTCCAATTATATGGGGAACTATTGATGGCCAATATTTACGCTTTTGAAAAAGGTGTAAAGGAAGTAACCGTTACAAACTATTACAGTGAATCGGCAGAGCAAATTACTATTCCTGTTAGTGAACGTAAAACGCCTATCGAAAATGCGCAAAGCTATTACACGAAATATACGAAGGCGAAAAATGCCTTGATTATGGTACAAGAGCAACTCGAAAAAACAAAAGAAGAAATCATTTACTTCGAAATGTTAGCGCAACAAGTTCAACAAGCATCACCAGGTGATATCGAGGAAATACGTGAAGAATTAGCAGAGCAAGGCTATTTAAAACTACGTCATGCTAAGAAAAAGAAAAAACAGCTCAAACCTGAACCCGAACGTTATATTTCTTCTACAGGAACACCTATTTCTGTTGGCAAAAATAACAAACAAAACGATATGCTGACATTTAAAATGGCGAAGCGTACGGATACTTGGCTACATACGAAGGATATTCCTGGCTCACACGTCGTCATTCACACGAATGAGCCAGATGATACGACATTGCGAGAAGCCGCAACACTTGCCGCCTATTTCTCAAAAGCACGCGAATCTTCCTCTGTTCCAGTAGACTATACGGAAATACGTCAGGTCAAAAAACCAAATGGGGCTAAACCTGGATTTGTTATTTACTTCGAACAAAAAACATTGTTCATTGATCCAGACGAAACTGTCATTTTACAGTTAAAGAAGCAGTCTTAAATATGGGATAACATCGAATAAGTGTTAGATTGATCGTAATCAATCTAACACTTTTTTTGTTCTGCCGTTGATGTTCGCTACGGCGGATGCTTTCCGCTCAGCACAGTAAGCCGCAACCCTCGCTAACGCGCGGCTTGTTGCGTCTTACATTGTATGCTGTTCTGAGGGAGTCATCGCCTTCGCTACCATCAACTAGTGTTCTTTACTATTATTATCATATTTGCCTGCAATCCGTACTATATAAGGATAAAAGTCTGCGGAAAATGCAATTTTCACAGGCAATGTTCCCTATCGTGTACATAAAAGATTTTTAGCATGAATATTCTGAACCGTTTTTCGTTCCGTTATTGACTTCTTGCCTCCGCGATGTCTTAATTTAACTATAAAAAACTTTATCGCAATTCGGAAAGGGCGTATTCACTATGTCTGTTGGCAAAAAATTAAGCTTCGGCTTTTTCTCGATTATCTTCACTTTATTTATCTCTTTACTCGTTTTATTTATGCAGTTTTCTAAAATTGAAAACAAGGTTGAAGACGCCCTTGAAAATCGCGTCGCCTTAGTTGAACTTTCGGACAGCATTCAATTTGAACTGGCGATGCAAGGCCTTTTTATTCGTGCGATGTTTATTGAAGATACAGCAAATAATAAAGAACAATTTGAAAAATATGCAGCATTGCTCGATACGCATGTTGATGAAATTACCAAAAAAGCAGATTCTCCTAAAATGACTGAATATGCCAAGGAGCTTAATACATATAATGACGCTTTCAATAACGCGGCAGATAGTGTTTTGGCTTTACACGATGAAGGAAAAATAGAACAAGCTTTACTAAAAGTAAATGGTGAGGCACAACAAGCAAACAGAGGGTTACTGGAAGTTTCTAATCAAGTTGTAGATTACCAAAAAAATCAGTTAGAAATTATTACGAAAGAATCGAAACAAGCAGTAAAAAATTCTCAAATTATTTCTCTGATTGCTATTATTATCGGTGTAACACTCGGCGTATTCCTTATGTATTATGTACAACGCAAAATTACACGCCCTTTAAAATCGGTTGTAGTCGCTGCCAATAATATTGCAAACGGTGAATTATATCATCAGGATATTGCCAATGGCTCCAAAGATGAAATTGGACAACTTGCACTATCCTTTAATACGATGAAAAGTAATTTGCGTAATCTTATGACACATATTCAAGATAACGCCGAGCATTTAACAGGCGCAGCCGAGGAGCTAACAGCCTCTACCCAAGAAGTTTCTGCTACAACAGACGAAGTCACATCACGCATTAATGAAACGGCTGCAACAGCCGCAACCGCAACTATTGCTGCAAAAGAAAGTGCTGCTGCTATGGATGAAACGGCTACAGGCGTACAACGCATCGCTGAGGCTACACAACAACTTCACCATAGTGCCGTTGCTACATCAGAAACAGCAAACAATGGTAACAGTATAATAGAAGAAGCACAGCAACAAATGAACGTTATCAATGATTCAACACAATTGATTAACACGCTCGTTCAAAAGCTAAGTAAACAATCCGTTGAAATAAGCAATATTACAGAAGTCATTACGACCATTACAGAACAAACGAATTTACTGGCATTAAATGCCGCTATCGAAGCAGCCCGTGCTGGTGAACACGGTAAAGGCTTTGCAGTGGTAGCTGATGAAGTGCGCAAACTAGCCGAAGAATCAAAACAGTCAGCGAACCAAATTGTCGCGCTAACGCAAGATATCCAACAAGATACAAAAAATGTAGAAAAGGCAGTCATCGATGGTCTTCATTCTGTTACAGATGGTGTTAAAATGATTGGCAATGCAGGTGTTGCTTTTGAATCAATCGTCACAGCCATTACAACGATGAGCGATCAAATTGAAGATATTTCAGCAACTTCCGAAGAAATATCTGCAAGTGCTGAGCAAGTAGCAGCATCTGTTGCTGAAATTGCCTTCGGCGCATCAGCAAGTGCTGACAACACAATGATTATTGCTGGAGCTATGAAAGAACAAGCGGCTACAATGCAACAAGTCAATTTAGTCGCGACAGATTTAAGCGAGAAATCTTTAGATTTACAAAATCAAATTCTTCAATTTAAGTTATAAAAGATACGAAAACACTTTAAATAAACTCCTAAACATATTGAGTTTGCTTAGAGTGTTTTTTTCTTGCACTAAATACGGAAACCATTAACCTCGACCTAATCCCTACCTTGCTATTTAGTCATATTTATACAAAACATGTGATACACATTCAATTATTAGAAAAAAGCGAAAAATTAAGCGAATCAAAAACTTCATCCATTTGATGCAGGTACCACTTTTCTCTCTATTTTAAAGCAAATAAAAGTGCACAATGAATTATTTTAAAAAAATATTAGCTTGCAATTTTGCCCCAAAATGATTCCATTAACCCTTCTAAAAAGCCCGCCTTTTCATACAAAATTCTCTCCATTTCCCTTTTTTTCTCTCTTAGAGCTAAATACTAGATAAATACAAAACAAAATTTTTATATATCATTTATAGATAGTATTAATCATATTTTCAGATTAGAAATTACAAGAAATTACCTAATAAAAAATCATATTCACTTAGTTTTACGATGATTTTCTACAAAACTATGTGAATTTCTTAAGGTAGAACAACCGTGACTTTTGAATCATTTTTTATAATGAGATAATATTATCAAAAAAATAGGAATTTTCCGTATAGTAAATCATTTATTTGATTTTGATTCATTTTTGATATTTTTAGCTGTTTTAAATCAAATTCTCATTATTTAAATACTTTATCGCACTAAAGTAATAGACCGAAGAAAATTATTATTCTTGTAAATGTCAGATAATACTATATAAATTTGAATCTTTTTTATTTTGTGCACAATGATTTTTTTGGTATATTAAATAGGAGCTTCACAAAAGGCTTAAAAATTGTATAAGGGGGATTCACATGAATAAGAACAAAAAGTTTTTATTACTAACAGTCCTTGCAGTATTTTCACTAGTACTTGCTGCATGTGGCTTCGGTGGAGATTCGTCTGATAATTCAAAAGACGGCAATAAAGATTCTGGTTCTTCAGAAACAGCTTCTTCAAAAGAGCTGAACTTAGTTATACCTTCTGAACCACCATCTTTACATCCACAACTTGCAACAGATTCTACATCTAGCGCAATCTTAATTAACGTATTTGAAGGTCTAACTCGTTTAGACGCTGATGGACAACCACAACCAGCTATGGCTGAGAAATGGGATGTAAGTGAAGATGGTTTAACTTACACGTTCCACTTACGTGATGCAAAATGGACAAACGGAGATCCAGTAGTTGCTGGCGACTTCGAATATGCTTGGAAATGGGCTTTAAATCCAGATAACTTATCTGAATACGCTTCTGTATTCTACCCAATCAAAGGTGCTGAAGCATACAACAATGCTGCAGGTACAGTTGAAGAAGTAGGTCTTAAAGCTGAAGACGACAAAACGTTAGTTGTTACATTAACACACCCAACAGCTTACTTCTTAGAATTAACTGCATTCAAAACTTACCTTCCACTTAACCAAAAAGTTGTTGAAGGTAGTGATGATTGGTACGCAGAAGCTGGCGAAAACTTCGTTACAAACGGACCATTCACTTTAGATACTTGGAAACATAGTGATTCTTTAGTTCTTAAGAAAAACGACGGTTACTGGGATGCTGCAAATGTAGCACTTAATACAGTAAACATCGGTATGGTTGAAAACGAAGCAACAGCTGTAACAATGTTCAAAAATGGAGAAATCGATTACTTAGGTTCTCCTTACCAAACTGTAGCACTTGATGCTATTGATGGTTTCAAAGCTGACGGCACTTTAAAAATTGATGACTATGCAGCTATCTACTGGTACAAATTCAATGTAACAGATAAAATCACTGGTAACGCTAACATCCGTAAAGCGTTAACATTAGCAATCGATCGTCAAGGTTTAATTGACAACGTTACTAAAGGTGAACAAAAACCTGCTTTAGGTATGGTTCCTTCTGCAATCAGTGGTTTTGAAGAAGACCGTGGTTACTACAAAGATAACGATATCGAAGGTGCTAAAGCAGCACTTGAAGCAGGTATGAAAGAACTTGGTATTAAAGATCCTAAAGATGTAAAAGTAAATGTTTCATTCAATACAAGTGAAGCACACGCTTCTATCGCTCAATTCATCCAAGAAGGCTGGGCGAAAAACCTTGGTATTACTGTAAGTCTTGATAACTCTGAATGGCAAGTTTACTTAGAAAAACTTAACGTTCTTGACTATCAAGTTGGTCGTATGGGCTGGATTGCAGACTACAACGATCCTTACACATTCTTAGAAATGTATGATACTGCTAAAAACGGTAACAACGATACTGGTTGGGAAAATCCTAAGTACAAAGAATTGTTAAAACAATCAGTTGCAGAAGTAGATACAGCTAAACGCCTTGAGCAATTAAAAGAAGCTGAAGCTATCGCAGTTTCAGAATTCCCAGTTGCGCCAATCTACTACTACACTAACCTTTCAGTTGAACAAAAGTATGTTAAAAACATGGGACCAGATAGACTTGGTAACATCCAACTTAAAAACGTTGATTTAGACGCTAAATAATCTAAATAATATTTTTTAAGCTCTACAACGAAGAGCTGCCTCGTGGCCACTTCGGCGCGAGTCAGCTCTTTTTAAAATACGAAGGCATTTATTTGTCAGAAAATTGACAAATAGAAGGAGGAGTTTTATGTGATTAAATATATTTTGAAAAGGCTGATGTATATACTTCTCGCGCTTTTCGTCATCGTAACGGCTACGTTTTTCTTAATGCGTCTTGCTCCAGGTAGTCCTTTTGCAAGTGAACGTAATTTCCCTCCTCAAATTGAGGAAAAGTTAAACGAAACGTATGGATTAAATAACCCTTGGTATATTCAATACAAAGATTATTTAATCGATACGGCCTCATTTAATTTCGGTGAGTCTATGAAGTATAAAGCGCGTTCTACAAATGATATGATTAATGAGAGCTTCCCAGTTTCGTTAACACTTGGAATTGAAGCTATGCTACTGGCGGTCGGATTCGGTGTATTAATAGGCGTAGTTTCGGCGCTTTATCACAATAAATGGCCGGATTATTTGGCAACGTCCATTGCGGTGCTCGGTATTTCAGTACCATCCTTTATTTTGGCAGGCTTGATGCAGTATTTCTTAGCTTATAAAGCAGGCTGGTTCCCTGTTAGTGGATGGAAGGGCTTCGGCTATAGTGTTTTACCAGCCCTGGCTATTGCGTTCTCCCACATGGGCTTTATCGCTAAACTAACACGTTCAAGCATGCTTGAACAAAACAACAGTGATTATGTAAAAATGGCACGTGCGAAAGGGATTGGCAAATGGACAGTTGTGTTCCGCCATACTTTACGTAACGCCCTACTACCAGTTGTCACTTACCTTGGTCCATTAACTGCTGGTGTTGTAACAGGTAGTTTCATCGTTGAAAATATTTTCGCCATCCCTGGTCTAGGTAAACACTTTGTTCAAAGTATTACAAACCGTGATTACACAGTTATTATGGGAACAACAGTGTTCTATTCAATTATCCTTTTATTTGCGGTATTAATTGTCGATATTCTATATAGCTTTATTGATCCGCGAATTAAGTTGAAGGGAGCGAAAAATTAATGACGCAACAACCGATTAACAAAGAGATGTTTAAAATTGTCGGTGGAAATCATGACGCAACTGAAAAATTAGCCGATAAATCCGTTTCCTTCTGGAAGGAAGTATTTTTACGTTTCTCTCATAATAAAATGGCGATTTTTGGTTTAATTACGTTAATCATCATTATTTTAATGGCAATTTTTGTACCGATGTTTTCTCAATATAAGTACAGCGATCAACTTGGTGTGTTTAACTCACCTCCTTCAGCTGATTTCTGGTTTGGCACAGATGATTTAGGTCGTGATATTTTCGTTCGTATTTGGGCGGGTGCTCGTATTTCCCTATTTATCGGGATTACAGCGGCTGTTATTGACTTAGTTATCGGCGTGCTTTGGGGAAGTATTTCAGGTTTAGCTGGTGGTCGTGTTGATAATATTATGATGCGTATTGCCGACGTTTTAACTGCTGTTCCTTACCTATTAGTTGTAATCGTATTATTAGTTGTTTTACAACCAGGTTTATTCCCTATGATTATCGCCCTTTCGATTACAGGCTGGATTAACATGGCTCGTATCGTTCGTGGTGAAGTATTATCGATTAAAAATCAAGAATATGTACTGGCTGCACGTACTTTAGGTGCTAGCACATGGCATTTAATTTTAAAACATTTAATTCCAAACGCACTTGGTGCAATTTTAGTTACTATGACACTAACAATTCCGTCTGCTATTTTCACAGAGTCGTTCTTAAGTTATCTTGGTCTTGGTGTTCCAGCTCCTCACGCTTCATGGGGAACAATGGCATCTGACGGAAATAAAGCGATTGCAAGTTATCCTTGGCGCTTAATTTTCCCAGCAATATTTATCTCGCTAACAATCTTTGCATTTAACGCTGTTGGTGATGGCTTACGCGATGCATTAGATCCAAAACTACGTAAATAAGGAGGTGGCCGAAATGAGTAAAACAATTTTAGAAGTAAAAGATTTAAAAATTAACTTTAAAACATATGCAGGGCTTGTCCATGCTGTTCGTGGTGTAAACTTCGATTTAAAAGAAGGTGAAACACTAGCAATCGTGGGTGAATCTGGTTCTGGTAAGAGTGTTACGAGTAACGCTTTAATGAAATTAATTCCACAGCCACCTGGTATTTATGAGTCAGGACAAATTTTATTTAACGGCCGTGATTTAGTTCCGTTAAGTGATAAAGAAATGGCAAAAGTACGCGGGAATGAAATTGCTATGATCTTCCAAGATCCGATGACAAGTTTGAATCCAACGATGAAGGTCGGACGTCAAATAACTGAAGTAATTTTGCAACATAAAAAAGTTTCGAAAGCTGAAGCTAAAAAACGTGCAATCGAGCTTCTAACTCAGGTAGGTATCCCCTTCCCTGAAAAACGTTATAACCAATACCCACATGAATTTTCAGGCGGGATGCGTCAACGTGTTGTGATCGCGATCGCACTTGCAGCAGATCCAAAGCTGCTTATTGCCGATGAGCCAACAACAGCGTTAGACGTGACGATTCAAGCGCAAATTTTAGAACTAATGAAAGAAATCCAAAAAAGTTCTAAAACATCTATCATCTTCATTACCCATGACTTAGGTGTTGTGGCGAACGTTGCTGACCGTGTAGCTGTTATGTATGCTGGTCAAATCGTTGAATATGGTACTGTAAATGATATTTTCTATAACCCAAAACATCCTTATACATGGGGCTTACTAGGCTCTATGCCTGATTTAGATAATAATGAGGACGAGCTATTGCGTACGATTCCGGGTTCACCACCAGATCTTACGAACCCTCCAAAGGGCGATGCATTTGCTGCTCGTAATGAATTTGCCATGGCGATTGACTATGAGCAAGAGCCACCGATGTTCCAAGTAAGCGAAACGCATTTCGCAAAAACTTGGTTGTTACATCCTGACGCGCCAAAAATTCCACTTCCAGATGCGGTTGCTAAACGTATTGAGGGATTTGTAGCGAAGGAGGCAGAATTCAATGACTAAAACGGGTGCAAAAAAAATTCTTGAAATCAAAAACGTAAAGCAATACTTCGGTTCACCAAGCAACCCTATTAAAGCTGTTGATGGTATTAGCTTTGATGTTTATGAAGGCGAAACACTTGGCCTTGTTGGTGAATCAGGCTGTGGTAAATCGACAACTGGTCGCTCGATTATCCGCCTATATGATATTACAGGTGGCGAAATTATTTTCGACGGCGAAAATGTCCATGGTAAAAAATCAAAAAGCGAGTTGAAGAAATTTAACCGTCAAATGCAAATGATTTTCCAAGATCCATACGCATCATTAAACCCTCGTATGACAGCTGGGGAAATTATTGCAGAAGCCTTTGATATTCATGGCATGTATAAAGATAAGAAAGTACGTCGTGAAAAAATTAACCAATTGCTTGAAGCTGTTGGTTTAAACAAAGAGCACGCAAATCGTTACGCCCATGAATTCTCAGGTGGTCAACGTCAACGTATCGGTATTGCTCGTGCGCTAAGCTTAGATCCTAAGTTCATCATTGCCGACGAACCAATCTCAGCACTTGACGTTTCGATTCAAGCGCAAGTTGTAAACTTATTAAAACAACTACAAAAAGAACGTGGCTTAACATATCTTTTCATTGCCCATGACCTTTCAATGGTAAAATACATCAGTGATCGTATTGCTGTTATGTACCGTGGTAAAATTTTGGAGATTGGTAAAGCAGATGATATTTATAATCATCCTGTACATCCTTATACAAAATCATTATTATCAGCAATTCCGCTTCCAGATCCAATGTCAGAAAAGCGTCGTCAACGTATTCCTTACAAACATACAGAGGTTGACGAAAGTGCCACATACCATGAAGTTGGCGAACAACATTATGTCTATGGTACTGCTGACCTTGTGAAAACTTGGATTGCCACTAAATAATATATGATCCATCCAATGCAAATATGCATTGGATGGATTTTTTTATACTCCCACTTCTATGCTATCGCTTGAAATTGAAATAAATTCTATATTTACCATTATACACTTATTTTATTGGCGCATCAGCTATCAGCTCTAAATCTTGAATCTCCGTACCTGTTTCACGATCGATATTATAGGTTTTCACTCGTTTATTGACCACAATAATTGAAGTACGGAAATACATAGGAATGATCATTGCCTTGTCAGCCATATATTCTTGCCATTTACGGAATGCCTGTGCACGATATGCTTGGTCGAGCGCCTGTTCTGAGTCAATATCATTTAACAACTTCGTTAAATCATCCGATACATAGCGACTAAAGTTAAATGCTGCCCCTTTTCCATACAAGCCTACGGGAGATGGATTTGTCCCTGTACTCCACGCAGCCATATACATATCAATTTCCGGGTCATCCGCTTGTACTTTATCGTAGAAGTTATTAAATTCAATTAAGCGCCCTGTCGTCAGCTGGACATCTAAACCAACATCTTTCCAGTTTTGCCGATAATACTCGACGATAGCTTCATCTGTATCAGAGCCTGACATCGCTGCTAATCGAATAGTAAATTTATTGCCGTCCTTATCTTCACGAATACCATCACCATCTACATCTTTATAGCCTGCTGTATCTAATAATTGTTTCGCTTTTTCAGGATCAAAATGGTAGCCCTCAAGCGTGTTATCATAATATGTTTTAAATGCTGGTGGAATTAAAGAATTCGCACGTACGCGCAAACCTTGGTAAAATTTATCTGTTACACTTTCAATATCCATTGCATACGCTATTGCCTGACGTAATTGAATATCATTCATTTTCGCATTTTCATCATAAATGTTTTCGCGTTTCTCTAGATCATATTTTCCTAATTTAAAACCAAGGTAGGTGTATGACAACTCAGGTCGCCCCAATATCGAAATATTCGATAAATTTTTAATACTATCGTATTGTGTAGCAGGGAATGAAACAATATCAAATTGCCCTGCCTTCACTGCTTCACCTACAGCTGAAGTTGACACAACTTGAACAATTACCTTATCAATTTTTGGTTTGCCTTTAAAATAGTTCTCATTTGCCACAAATTGCACGGACTCTCCATTGACAATATTGTCAAACTTAAATGGTCCAAGTGTAATCGGATTTTTACGTACGGCATCGGACGAGATTAAATCTTTTATAGCAATCGATTCGAGTTGATGTTTCGGTGCTGCAGAACTCCATAAGCCATCCCCTCCGGAATAAATAGCAGGTGATATTTTCTTTAACGAAATTTCAATCGACTTATCATCGATCTTTTTAATACCGGAAATCGTGTCTGCTTTGCCATCGTGATATTCTTCTGCTCCCACAATATTTTTAAAGTCATCATTATAACGCACACCTTCATAATCGGGATGCCCAATAATTTCATACGGATAGATTAAATCCTCCGCAGTTAATGGTGTTCCATCTGACCATTTCACATCGCCCTGAATCGTAATTGTCACTTTTTTATTGTCCGTATCGACATCTAATTTTGCTATCCCTTCATCGGTTAGTAAAAAGTCGCCATCTACCTCAAATAGACCATTTGAAGCATAACCTGCAATCGAGCTATCCGTGGCATCTTCAGAGAGCTCAGCAAGGAAAATGCCTTTAAATGGCGAATCTGCAACAAGCCCTACATGTAATGTCCCCCCTTCAATGGCTTCCCCTTCATTAGTTACTTCTGTCGGTAGCAAACTTGTATCTACTTTATTGTCTTCTGTTTCAGCAGGCTTATCATCGCTGCCTTCAGATTTATTTGCCTGCTCTTTATTCGTACTACTGCAAGCAGCTAATAGCAACATGATGGCCACCGTCACGACAGTTATCAACCACTTTTTTATCATTGATATTACCTCCTCTGTTATCCCAATCTTTGTTTTACGTCAGCAGCACGACGAAGTGCTTGACCGATATAATTGATCCCAAGAATTAATAGTAAAATTAATAGCGATGCTGGTAACCATACCCACCATTTTTCAGCTAGTACGAGTGGATTTCTAGCATAGCTTACTAAAGTACCTAGGCTCGGGGTCGAAGGGGGTAGCCCAAATCCTAAAAATGATAGCCCTGTTTCAACCCCAATATTACCAGCAAGACTTAATGTAAACTCGACAATTAATAATGAACTTAAATTAGGCAAGATCCCCTTAAACATAATCGCGATATCACTTGTCCCCATTGTTTTCGATGCATTGACATAATCCCGTCGTCCTTCCGATAACGCTTTACTTCGAATTAACCGTGCAACACCTATCCATTGAAATGCACTAATAATCATCACGAGCTCAAAAACGCCGTATTCCGGGATAATGGACACAAGCACGATAAAAATCATAAATGTCGGTAATGTAATAATAAAATCAATAATTCGCATCATGACATTATCTACAATACCGCTGTAATAGCCCATTATAATCCCTAGTGCTATGCCAATAATATTGGCAATGACGGTCACCCATATGGCAATTAATAGCGAATTCCTTGCACCAATTACTAGCTGCCCTAAGACATCTCGACCAGCCTCATCTGCTCCTAAAATATAGCCATTCTCGCCTGGTTCTGTGTAGCGCTCAAACAGATTGATTGTTAATACTTTCTCTTGATCGAGCATCCAAGCCGTAATAAAAATAGCAATGATGATGAGTGTCACGCCAACTAATGAAAATATCGCGACTTTATCTTTCTTAAACTCTCGTAAAACAACTTGTATCCCTGTCGGTGGTGAGCTTTCCATATTTACTGTTTCATTGATTTGCTGTGTCATTTATTTCACCTCTTCTTCAACATTATGTTTCGTCGTTAGTCTATTCGGATACGCGGATCCACAATGGTCATAATAATATCCGACAACAGACTACCTAATAATGCTAAGAAACCATATAGCATGATAAGTGCAGTAATGACACTATAGTCGCGACTCGTAATCGAACTAATAAACAATTCGCCCATACCTGGATAGCCATAAATAGTTTCGATAAAAATCGAGCCACCTAATAATCCTGTTATTGTAAACCCTAAAAATGCTGCAATTGGAAGTACTGAATTGCGGAAAATATGTCGCGTATAAATTCTTCGTATTGGAATACCTTTACTACGAGCAGTTTTGACATAGTCCTGTGTTTTCGCATCTATAATTTCTGAACGTAAATATTGGATAATCCCTGTTGTACCTAAAATAGCTGCCGTTATCGCAGGTAAAAGTAGGTGATATACTTTGTTCCAGAAATAAGCCAACGTCCCCGCTTCAAGCCCCACGTCGACCGTTCCACTCGTAGGGAACCACATAAGGCGATAACCAAAAACGAATAAGAACACGAGTGATAAGACAAACGTTGGAATGGCAAAGCTAATAAAACTGTAGAGAATAATCGATTTATCTAATAATGTATCTTGCCTACGCCCAGCCACCATACCAAGTGGAATAGCTAGCACATAGACTAAAATGACGCTTAGTAGTGATAACCAAAATGTATTCAGTGCGCGCTCTCCAATAAGCGTTGAAACCGCAATTTTATATGTATAGCTTTGTCCAAAGTCTCCTTGAAGAGCATTTGTAATCCAGCGATAATATTGTTCATACCAAGGGTCATAGAAGCCCGCTTGTATGCGTAGCTCCTCAATTCTTGAAGGGTCTGTTTCTGGGGTTATTAAACCTGTAAATGGATCACCAGGCATTTGCTTGGCGAGTATAAAGACAAATAAACTCAATATGAACAATTGTGGAATCATGACGATAAACCGTCTCACAACTGTTTTCCACATATTACACCCCCTCCTGCTCAATTCCAGACATCGCCACTTTATGCGTCTCAGAAATAGATTTTAAAGGGTATACTTTACCGTGCTCATCATAATATCGATGATGATTTTGTTGATATTTCTCTTCAACTTGTTGTCGAGCTTTCTTGCGTGCCAATCTTGTCTCTGGCTCAATATGGGGAATTGCTGATAGAAGGCGATTTGTATAAATATGTTGGGGATTTAGGTAAATATCCTGACGAGTACCCGTTTCTACAAAGCGCCCCTTATACATGATGGCAATGTAGTCACACATATGTTTCACGACACCTAGGTCATGCGAGATAAATAAATAACTTAGCCCATATTGTCGTTGTATATCTTTCATAAAATTTAACACTTGAGCTTGCACCGACAAATCAAGTGCCGACACAGGCTCATCTGCGATAATCAATTTCGGATTACAAGCAACTGCTCGAGCTATCCCTAGACGTTGCTTTTGCCCCCCAGAAAATTCGTGTGGATACTTTAACAGCACATCCTCGGACATGCCAACAATGGCTAGCAATTCTTTAATCCGCTTGCGCTCTTCCTGATCACTCAGCTTCATAAAATTGCGTAACGGCTCCGCCAGTATATCGATTACGCGTTTTCGAGGGTTCATACTCGAATGGGCATCTTGAAAAATCATTTGAATTTCACGACTATATGCTGAGCTACGCTTGCGACGTCGGTTTGTCACATCTTGTCCTTCATAAATAATGTGCCCTGACGTTATCTTTTCAAGGCCAATAATTGCTTTGCCAGTCGTAGACTTACCAGAGCCCGATTCGCCAACTAAACCGTACGTTTTTCCTTTCTCAAATTCCAATGTAACGCCATCTACAGCATACACTTTATCTTGTATCGTATTAAAAAACCCCCCACGGAGTGGATAATGGACATTTAAATCTTTAATTTGCATAAAGCTCACATCGATACACCCACTCTCTCTTTTTCAAAATGAAAGTGTTTCCAGCATGTACATCGCACAAAATGCCCAGGTGCAATTTCATGTAGTTGCGGGTCCATTTCATGCGCTGATGCATCAATCCATGGAATACGAGCGGAAAAGCGACATCCCTCACGCGGTAAATTCATAAGGGAAGGCACCATGCCATGGATAACTTCTAAACGCTCATTTTCCTGATGGGTTTGTGGAATCGAGTTTAATAAAGAGCGTGTATATGGATGCTTGGCATTATGAAACAACTCTTGAACGGGTGCCTCTTCAATCACTTGTCCTGCATACATAACAGCAACACGATCTGCCATTTCCGCCACAACGCCTAAGTCATGGGTGATTAAAATAATGCCTGCTTGTGTCTCGTCTTGAAGCGCTTTTAATAAATCTAAAATTTGCGCTTGAATCGTAACATCTAGGGCAGTTGTCGGCTCATCTGCAATGATAATGGCGGGTTTGCTTGATAACGCAATGGCAATCATGACTCGTTGGCGCATTCCCCCTGATAATTGATGTGGGAACTGTCTTGCAACACGACTAGCATTCGCAATCCCTACTTGCTCTAACAGCTCTAAAACACGTTCTTCCCGTTGCTGTTTTGTAAGTGTTGTATGATAAATAAGACCTTCTTCAATTTGTTCCTGAATGCGCATTAATGGATTTAATGCTGATAGAGGGTCTTGAAAAATAAAGCCAATATCATTGCCTCTTAATTCATTGAATTGTTCTTCACTTAACTGCGTTAAATTTTGCTGATTGTAGAGTATTTCGCCCGTCACTTTCGTATTGATGGCATTATGTAAGCCAACAATCGTTGTAGCTAATGTACTTTTCCCACAGCCCGATTCTCCAACAATCGCTAAAATCTCATTTTTTCTTAGTGACAATGAGACATCTTCTACAGCTGCATGATATGTGTCTTTGAGTCGAAAACTTGTTGTTAAATTTTTTATCGTTAATAAGTCATTTACTGTATGCAACAATCTCCCTCCAATAATCAATTTTAAGTTATTTATTTCAATATTATTATTTAGTAAATAATCTATCTCCCCCCTATCCTGTTCGTTTGGAAATTCATTCACGAATTGTTCGATAATTCTCTATAATTATATAGATAGAATTATCTGATAACTTTTATTGTAATGTTATTTTATATAGAAACATTAAGCAAAATCAAGCCTATTTTACAAATTATTATCATAAAATCAGCACATCATTTCACATTATTTCCCTCACGAAATTTATTTTCCTATTTACAACTTCGGTGATTTGTTATCGGAATAAAATTTAGTGGATACGATTTATCTTTTTATTAAAATAACAAAATATAACTTATTTTCATTTCTGATAACTTATTTTTCAATATTTAATTTCATCGTTTAATGAACAAGTAAATTTTTTTAAATATTTTTTTGTCCTTGTCTCCGATTTAAAATGGTCCATAATCATATTGTCTTATTACATTAATAAAATTTTGAAATAACCATAAATTTATAATTATTGTTTTTATCTCCAATAAGTGAGCTAGATTTTATTTAGCAAGCTTTTACTTAAAAATAGGAATTTTCTACGTCCCATAAAATGCATTTATGTACAATTTTGATATTTTTCTTTGCTTCGCGGAATCTCACCATCGCTCCGCGGAATCACTCCCCACTTCGAGAAATCACTCCATCCCTCCGCGGAATTACAACCCTGCTTCGCGGAATTACTCCCTCACTTCGCGGAATCTCACCCTCGCTCCGCGGAATTACACCCTTGCTCCGCGGAATCACTCCCCACTTCGAGAAATCACTCCATCGCTCCGCGGAATTACTCCCTTGCTCCGCGGAATCTCACCCTCGCTCCGCGGAATCACTCCCCACTTCGAGAAATCACTCCATCGCTCCGCGAAATCTCCACCCTGCTTCGCGGAATTACTGTCCAACTTCGCGGAATTACTCCCTTGCTCCGCGAAATCTCCACCCTGCTTCGCGGAATTACTACCCTGCTCCGCGGAATTACACCCTTGCTCCGCGGGAATCTCACCCTTGCTCCGCGGAATGACTCCCTCACTTCGCGGAATTTCACCCTCGCTCCGCGGGAATCACTCCCCACTTCGAGAAATCACTCCATCCCTCCGCGGAATTACAACCCTGCTTCGCGGAATTACACCCTCGCTTCGCGGAATTACTCCCTTGCTTCGCGGAATCTCACCCCAACTCGGCAGAAACACTCCCTTGCTCCGCGGGATTCCACCCCCGCTCCGCGGAATCACTCCCCACTTCGAGAAATCACTCCATCGCTCCCCGGAATTACTCCCTTGCTCCGCGAAATCTCCACCCTGCTTCGCGGAATTTCACCCTTGCTTCGCGGAATTACTCCCTCACTTCGCGGAATCTCACCCTCGCTCCGCGGAATTACAACCCTGCTTCGCGGAATCTCACCCTCGCTTCGCGGAATTACTCCCTTGCTTCGCGGAATTACACCCCTGCTTCGCGGAATTACTCCCTTGCTCCACGGGAATCTCACCCTTGCTTCGCGGAATTACTCCCTTGCTCCGCGGAATTACACCCTTGCTTCGCGGAATTACTCCCTTGCTCCGCGGGAATCACACCCCCGCTTCGCGGAATCTCTCCCCCGCGGGTAAATCACTTTAATTACTTACTCTAAGGGAAATCTCCCTGCATGCTCGTACAACAGCAAATGGCACCTATTAAAGTTAAGTTACTTTAATAGGTGCCATTTATTCACCAAACGTTATCTTCTTGATTTAGGATTCATTGCATCTTTCAGCCCTTCACCGATAAAGTTAATCGATAAAATAACTAATGTAATGGCTGTCGCTGGTGGAATCCAAATCCAAATTTTATCTCTTAGTACATCTGAGTTTCTAGCTTCTGCAAGCATATTCCCCCAGCTCGGTGTATCTGCTGGTACGCCGAAGTTTAGGAAGCTTAACGCAGATTCAATAACAATCGTTACCGCCATTAATAGTGTAGCTTGTACAATAATTGTAGAGGCGACATTAGGCAATAAATGTTTCATAATAATCTTTGACGATTTACAGCCTATTGATTGCGCTGCTAAAATGTACTCATTTTCTTTTTCTGCGAGAATACGGCTTCGGACAACGCGGGCAACACTTCCCCAACTTAATAAGGAAATGACGATGATTAACGTCCATAAGCCTGAAACTTTACCAACTAGAATTGTATTTAACACGATAACAAATACTAATAATGGGAACATTAATACAAAATCAGTGAAACGCATTAAAATTTGATCGATTTTGCCCCCAAAATAGCCTGAAATAGAGCCAATCGTTGTCCCAATTAAAACAATGAAAAACATACAGCCTACTCCAACCGTTAACGAGGATCTACCGGCATACAACATTCTCGTAAATACATCACGACCATTTGTATCAGTTCCGAGCCAATTCTCACTTGAAGGTGGTTGGCTAATTTTCATAAAGTCTACACGCACAATATCTTTTGTCGTAATATACGGTGCTAAAAACGATAGAATAATAACGATTAGTAAAAAAATAAGGCTTATCATAGCTAATTTATTTTTAACGAACTTTCTTCTCGCTATCACCCATGGAGAGGGGCTTTTATTCAGTGTTTTCGATGTAGACGCTTCTGGTTTTGTTATAATCTCCACATTTTCCCCTCCTTAATCTAGTCTAATGCGCGGATCTACTATACCATACAATAAATCGGCTACTAAATTCCCAAAAAGTGTTAAGAACGAAAGTAACATAGTTATCGACATCATGACCGCGTAATCTCTTCTTCCAACGGAATCTAAGAACAGTGCTCCTATTCCAGGATAAGTAAAGATGGTTTCTGTTATAACCGCACCACTAATTAATGTAGCGATGTCAAAACCAAGAAAAGTAATAATTGGAATAATTGAATTTCTTAAAATATGCTTGTTGTAAATTTTTGATTCCTTCGTTCCTTTTGCTCTTGCTGTTCGTACAAAATCTTTTCTACTGTTTTCAATAATGTCGTTGCGTAAAAATTGAGTATAGGAAGCTGTTCCCATTAATCCTAATACTAGTGCAGGCAATAACACATGATGGATTCTACTTATATAATAAGCAAATGTTCCCTCCTCAAGTCCAACACCAACTGAGCCGTTGAATGGGAACCATCCTAATTGGAAGGAGAACACATAAATCGCTACAATCCCAGCAACAAATGATGGAATGGCTAAAGCTAAGTAATTATACGAAGCGATTAAATTATCGCCGAGTGTATAAGGTTTTCTCCCAGCATACATGCCCATGAAAAAGGCGCAAAAATAGGTCAAAATTAAAGAGGTTGCTGCTAAAAATAATGTATTAGGAATTCGTTGTGCAATTACTTCTATTGCGGGTTTTTTATAAACCGTTGATTTACCAAAATCCCCTTGTATAAAATTAGACATCCATCTTCCATATTGCACGATAATTGGATCATTATAGCCTAACTTCTCTCTCATTTCCTCGATGTATTGTGGGTTTGTATTGGATGGATCAATTTCTCCCGCAAATGGATCTCCTGGCATCATTTTTGCTAAGAAGAACACAACTAAAGAAATAAGGAGTAGCAATGGAATCATGCCGAGTAATCTTCGAAGTGTGTATTGAAGCATGTGAAGTCCCCTTATCAATTAAAATTTACTACTATCAAGCTCTTTAAAAGAGCCTGATAGTAGCAGGTTTCTCAGCCTTTTTTAGGCATTAAACTTACTCTACAATATGCCATTTATAAACGTCTGTTTGGAATCCAACAGCGTTGATATGCACACCTTGTAGTCGGTTGTTAATACCATATAAATCTAGATTTTCCCATAATGGAAGTGCTGGTAATTCTTCATTGAAGTACTTTTGCCAATCAACATAAACTTTTTTACGGTAATCTTGATCAAATGCTTTTTCACTTAACGCTTCTTTTAACAATTTGTCGTTTTCTTCATCTACATAACGACCGTAGTTCCATTCTGCATCATTTGCCCATAAACCAGATGGATCTGGATCAGAACCCATGCTCCAAGAACCGAAGAATGCTTCTAATGCAGCATCATCATTATCTTTCATTTCATTGTATAAGTTAAACTCTACTAAGCTACCTGTTGCTAATTCCGTTTTCACACCAATATCATTCCATGATTGGATGATTGCTTGTGAACGACCTTCAAATGCTGCTGGTCCTGCATAGTGGCCAAATGAAATTTTAAATGGTTTCCCTTGTGGATCTTCAACAAATCCATCGCCATCTTTATCAACATAACCTGCTGTTTTTAATAACTCTTTTGCTTTATCTACGTTAAAGTCATAAGCATTTAAATCTGAAGCATCTGCAGCAGTCCAGAAAGTAACTGGAATTACTGTATTCGCTACTTCTGCTTTTCCTTCTAAGAAAGCATCGATCATTGCTGGACGGTTAAGCGCATATAATAGTGCCTGGCGTAATTCTTTTGAATTGAATTTATCAAAATCTGCTACATTTTTCAGTGTAGCTTGATCACGATGACCAAAACGAAGTCCGATATAAGAATAGCCTACACCAGTCGTTTCTTCGATACGTACATTGCTTAATGCCGAAAGCTCTTTCACAGATTGTGGTCTAATATCCATGATGTCGATTTCTCCGTTTTGGAACGCACCAGCTGCTAATGATGGGTCAATTACTTTAACAATCACACCATCAAGCGTTGGTTTCCCTTTCCAGTAATCATCAAAACGCTCTAATTCAGAATACTCGCCGTCTACAACTTTTTTCACTTTAAACGGCCCTAAGCCTACAGGATTTTCGCGTACTTGTTTAGATTCACCTAAATCTTTAACTGCAATGCCTTCATAATGTTTTTTTGGCATTGGATTTGACCAAAGACTTTCTAAGTTATTAATTTTCACTTCTTCGAATGTAACTTTAATTGTGTAAGGATCAACAACTTCAATTCCTTCGATTTTATCTGCTTTACCTTCTTTTTTAGCTTTTGCTCCTTTTACGCCTTCAACATAATTGAAACGAGGACCATCATAATCAGGATCTGCTAATGTTTCTAATGCAAATACCCAGTCTTCACCCGTTAATTCTTCACCATTATGCCATTTAACGCCCTTTTCAAAATTGAAAGTATACGTTAATTTATCTTCACTAATATCCCATTTTGCAAGGTTTGGCACATATTCTAACTCATCATTTACATCATAAATACCTTCCATCATGAAGCCTTGGATATAGCTATCCACAATACTTCCTGCATAGGCCGGGTCATATACACCCTCTGGTGCTTGGTCTGTACCAAATGTAACAACGCCACCTGCTTTAGCATCAGTAGTTGTCGTTACTGGTGTTTCCTTATCCGTTTCTTTATCTTTGTCCGTTGTCGATGAATCGTTATTACATGCTGCTAGGAACAATGCCATGACGAGCATAAGTAAAAGCGACCATAATGTTTTAGTCTTTTTCATGTTTTTCCCCCCGTTAATTTTTTATTTTGAAAAGCATTTTTTCCCTTTTTTTCTTGCCTCCATTAATATAAATGGCAAGCAACTTTATGATCTGGCTTCACCTCCTTTAATACCGGTTTTGTTAAGGAACATTCCATCATAGCCTTTGGGCATCTTGGATGGAATGGGCATCCTGTCGGAGGATTTGCTGGACTCGGTACATCGCCTTCTAACACGATACGCGTACTTTTTTTGCGCGGATCTGGTACTGGTATTGCTGAAATAAGCGCTTGTGTATAGGGATGTAATGGTTCATCATAAATGCTTGTCTTGTTTGCTATTTCCACAATATTTCCTAAATACATCACGCCGATACGGTCACTCATATGCTTCACAACACTTAAATCATGCGCAATAAATAAAAATGTTAAATCAAACTCATCCTGCAACTCTTTTAATAGATTCAGAACTTGTGATTGGACAGAAACATCCAAAGCAGAAACAGGTTCATCGGCAATAATGAGTTTCGGTCTTAGTGCTAGCGCTCTCGCAATGCCAATTCGCTGACGTTGCCCCCCTGAAAATTCATGCGCATATTTATAATAAGCATCCTCAGGTAAGCCTACTTTTCTTAACAGTTCCATGACTTCTGCTTTTAAGGAATTGAGCGTTTTATTATGGAAATTCATAATAGGCTCCGCTACGATACTCCCTACCATCTGCATTGGGTTCAGTGATGCGTAGGGATCTTGGAATACCATTTGAATATCTTTCCGTATTTCCCTTAAAGATTTGCCTTGTGTTTTCGTAATATCTTGCCCATTAAAGACGATTTGTCCTTCTGTTGAATCGAGCAATCGAATAATGGTACGGCCAGTAGTTGATTTGCCACAGCCTGATTCCCCAACTAAGCCGAGTGTTTCACCATTTTTGATGGCAAACGAAACATTATCGACAGCTTTTACATGTCCTACTGTTTTTTTGAAAAATCCACCTTTAATCGGGTAATAAGTTTTTAAATTATTCACTTCAAGTAAATTTTCTTTAGGTTGTTTAATTGTTGTATCTGCCATGTTGTTACCTCACACCTTCTCTAAGATAGAACCTTCATATAGTAAACAAGCAACTTCATGACCCTCGCCTATTTGGGAAAGCTGAGGCGTTACCGTACTACACTCCGGTTTCACAGACGGGCATCTATCCGCAAAACGACAGCCGATCGTCGGCATATTTTTTAGCGATGGTACAATGCCTTGAATTGTCGATAGCTCACTGACCTCAAGATCAATACGAGGAATGGACGCCATTAAAAGCTTTGTATACGGATGTTTTGGATTATGGAATAGATTGTCCACATTTGTGCGCTCGACAATTTTTCCAGCATACATAATAATGACTTCATCACACATTTCTGCAACTACACCTAAATCATGCGTAATTAAAATAATGGACATATCATTTTTCGCTTGAATCTTTCTAAGCAATTCAAGAATTTGGGCTTGTACAGTTACGTCTAGCGCTGTAGTTGGTTCATCGGCAATTAACAGTTTCGGATGACATGCAATAGCTATGGCAATCATAACCCTTTGTCGCATCCCTCCTGATAATTGGTGAGGATATTCGTCGACAATTTTATCTGGCCGAGGGATACCTACACTTTTTAATAGTTCGATTGATTGCTGCCTTGCTTCGGTTTTGGAAATGGATAAATGGTTTAATAAAATCTCTTCGATTTGATTGCCAATTGTAAAGACAGGGTTTAAAGATGTCATTGGCTCTTGGAAGATCATACTAATATCTTTGCCACGTAATTTATTCATTTCATCACTTTTGTAACCTTCAATATTTTGACCTTGGAACTTTATTTCCCCACCTGTAACTTTGCCAATTCCTTGAGGCAGTAGTTGCATAATCGACAGTGACATAACACTTTTGCCACAACCCGATTCCCCTACAATCCCTACAATTTGACCGGGCTTAACGGAAAATGAAACATTATCCACTGCATGATATATTTCTCCGTCTATATCAAAACCGGTTTTAAGGTTACTCACTTCAAGCATTAAATTCATTTTAATCATCACACCTTTGTATATTTTTTCTAAATAGAAATATGTAGTAAAAACTAGCGATGTACAAACTTTCCTGATTCAATATTCAGAAAAAAAGAACTACAACCGATTAAACTTATTCCAAAATCATTTCTACTCAATTATTTAATAGTTTTTATCATATTCAATTTAAAAACATTTTAATAAAAAATTTACAGCAGAAACAAAAAAATAACTAACTATATACTTATGGAATTATCTGAAAATTATTCATATTGTTATTTTATCTAGAAATAAACCATTTAATCAAGAGTTTTTTTACAACTCCCATAATGTTATATACATAATTAACCATACAACTATTACAAAAAATTATTTAATTCTCGTACTCTTTTTATCCATAAATTTGTTAACTTTCTTATTTATGTAACTCTATGCT